>ERZ772993.126-NODE-126-length-38663-cov-8.442085_pt1 | contig 38663 bp, 32 predicted proteins | sample MGYA00580670_ERZ772993 | MGnify/ENA primary metagenome ERZ772993 (study PRJEB29015, sample SAMEA2737936) | human oral metagenome | biome: human oral; feature: human-associated habitat; material: dental | place: China | collected 2136 ... | reverse complement strand
GTGTGGCTCTACGTCGAGTTCCTGCGCATCCTGGCCATCCTGCGCGACAACTGACGCGCCGCCGTCCGGGCCGCGGCCGACGCGCCGTCGGCCGTCGCCGGACGCGCCGGCGCGCCCGAGCCGGCGACGAACGCGGAGTCGCCCGCGTCACCGCCGTCAACCGGCCCGCCACCGCCCCGCCCCGCCATCCGCGGGACGGGGCGGTCCGCCGCGCCAGAGCCGGTGAGCGGCACGAAGAAGAGGGTGGTATATTTCCTGGTATGACTTCCGTCGTTTTCCCCACCGAGGAGCAGGTTCTGCGTGATCTCGGCGATGAACTGCTCCAACGTCTCGTCCGCGCGGTGGACGGGGGACTCGATGACTACCACCGGTACTGCCGGGAACACCCGGACTGGGCCGCCGACGAGACGGCGCGCACCGGCGCGAACTTCATCCACGACCGTATCTGGAGCCACCTCAGATCACTGCTCGACGACGCGGACGGGGTCGTGTTCGTCGACAAGGAGCCCGAACGGCAGTTCTCCGTCGGTTCGCGGTACGTCTTCAGGGTGAAGCGGCACCGCGACGGCGACTGCGTGAGCTCGTACCCGACCGCCGCGGCCCGGGCCTTCTGGTCCGATGAGGCCCCGTCCCTCGAAGGCCTCGACGTTCACAACCTCGCCCTCGGGTACCGCTGGGACGCGGACAAGCGGGCGTTCGGCGAGGTCGTCCTCTCCTACCGGACGGCGATGGACTCGCCCCTGTGGGTGGTCGAGCTGCGGCGCGCCGACGAGGCCGTCGCCCCGACGACGTGGGCGCCGGTGCAGGGGCCGACCCTCCCCACCGCCGACCTGTCCGCCGTCCTGCCCGAGCCCGCCGCGGATGAGGGGGCAGGATCATGAGCGACGCCGTCGGCGACGTCATCCTCGTTCTCAGGCGCGCCGCGGGGATGACGCAGAGCGACCTCGCCGAGAGGCTCGGCATCACCCAGGCGGCCCTGTCGCGCTACGAGAACAACATGCGTCAGCCGGACGAGGGGACCGCCGCGCGCATCGCCTCCGCTCTCGGCGTGACTCCGCGGTTCCTGTCGCACGAATTCCGGATGCGCGGGGCGATCGCCGCCGACGCGCACATGCGGCGCAGGCGGACCGCCAAGCCGGCCGACTGGAAGCGCGTCGAGGCGGAGGTCAACGAGCTGCGGATGCACTCGACGTTCCTCCTGGACCGAGTGCCGCTCAGACCCACCAACCAGGTGCTCCACCTGGACCCCGACGAGACCGGGCCCGACGAGGCGGCCCGGATGCAGCGGGCCGCATGGCGCATGCCCATCGGCCCGGTGCGCGATCTGACCGCATGGATCGAGTCCGCCGGCGTGATCGTCGTGGAGAACGACTTCGGCACGCCCCGAATCGACGGCATGTCCCAATGGGCGGGCGATCACGCGATCATTCTGGTCAACGTCGAGGCGCCCACGGACCGCAGGCGCCTCACCCTCGCCCACGAGCTCGGGCACCTGGTCATGCACTGCGGCTACCAGGACGAGGACGTGGAGGCCCAGGCCAACGCCTTCGCCGCGGAGTTCCTGATGCCCGCGCACGTCATCCGCCCTCGGCTCCGGGTTGTCGATCTGGGGAAGCTCCTGGCGCTCAAGCGGGAGTGGGGCGTCTCCATGCAGGCGCTCATGGAGCGGGCCCACGACCTCGGCGTCGCCGGCGAACGGGAGCGGACCGCCTTCTACAAGCAGATGAGTCGCCGCGGTTGGCGCAAGAATGAGCCGGGGAGTGCCGACCTCCCGCCGGAGAGGCCCCGGCTGGCCGGCAGCATCGGACGTTCGCTCCAGGACGCGGGCCTGTCCGATTCGGAGATCCGCTCGCTCATCGGGGTCGACGAGATCAAGCCCTCCCCGTTCCTGGCTCCTCGCCGCGGCCTGCGCCTCGTGTCCGATCGGGGCGGTCGATAGTCCCCGCGCCGCCAGGGGCGCGGATGCCCGTGCACCGTTACGGCGCCCTCGACTTCATACCGCAGCCCCGGGATCGGCGCGGCGCGCGGGAAGCCGATGCATGATTGCCGCCGGGAGCAGGCCCGCTCGCGCAGCCCACAGCTCCCGAATCGAGCCGTTGAAAGGTCGTGGACATGCCCATCCAGTGGGAGAGCATCACCCTGAACGAGGGGGAGAGCCTCATCGAGCCCAGGGAGATCTACAGCTCCTTGAACAACCGCAGGTGGGACCGGCTCCGCCCGGAGCAGACCGAGGTCCTCGACGCATGGTTCGAGCGTCGCGACCGCAGCAGGGACCTCGTCATCAAGCAGAACACGGGCTCGGGGAAGACGCTCACCGGCCTGCTCATAGCCCTGTCGAGCCTGCGCGAGGGCATCGGCCCCGCCGCATTCCTCGTCCCCGACAATTACTTGATCGAGCAGGTGAAGACGGAGGCGACGGACGCCGGAATCCCGGTGACGACCGACTGGAAGGACCTGGACTTCCAGTCGTCGAAGGCCATCCTGGTCACGACCTTCCACAAGCTCTTCAACGGCTGGAGCGTCTTCGGCGTCAGGGGCGCCAAAGACGCGAAGGTAAGCCTGGGAACCATCATCATCGACGATGCGCACACGGCCGTACGCGCCTCGCAGTCCCAGCTCTCGGTCCAGGTGCCGCCCGAGCACCCCGCCTTCGGCAAGATACTCGATCTGTTCGACGACGAGCTCAAAAGACAGAGCCCCAAGGCCCACGCCGACATCAAGGGCGGTGAACGGGGCGGGCCCGTCCGCGTCCCCTTCGGGGCGGTGGCCCGTCACGCCGATGAGCTGATGACGATCATGCAGCCGTTCACCAAGAAGCCCGGCGAATTCAAGGATATTTTCTTCTGCTGGCCCCTGGTGGCCGACACGCTCGACTACTCGATCCTCACCGTGACGTCGGAGGGCATCGAGATCAGGCCCCCGTGCCCGGACGTCAGCATGATCATGGCATTCGACAAGGCGCGGCGCCGCATCTACCTCACCGCGACCCTGGAGGACGAGAGCATCCTGGTCACCGAGATGGGCGCCGACCCCGACGGCGTGTATCCACCGATCACGCCGAAGCGCGCCTCCGACCTGGGTGACAGGATCATTCTGGCCCCGCGCGAGATCAACCCGCACTTAGACTCGACGGCGGTCCACGGCCTGGTGCGGCGCTTCGCCGACGGCGACAGGCCCGGCACGGGATCAGGTGCGGACCCCGTCAACGTCGTGGTCCTCGTGCCCGGCGACCACGCGGCCGAAGCATGGTCGGATGTCGCCGACGAGACGCTCCACGTCAAGGACATGCAGCCCTGCATCGAGCGGATGAGGAACGGGGAGCACCTGGGCGTCGTCGTGCTGATCAACAAGTACGACGGAGTGGACCTGCCCGGAGACGCCTGCCGCCTGCTCGTCATCGACGGGGTCCCCACACCTTCGACGCCCCACGAGCGACGAGCGGCGGAGGCCCTCGACGGCTCGGCGACCTTCCGGGCCCGCCAGGTCCAGAGGATCGAACAGGGAATCGGGCGGGGAACACGGGACGTCGACGACTACTGCGCGGTCCTCCTGCTCACCGATGAGGCGGCCCTGACGCTCCACGACCAGAACGCCCGGAAGCACTACTCCCCCGCCACGCGCGCCCAGATCGAGCTCAGCCGGCGAGTGGCCGACCAGATCCGGGGCGAGGGGATCGACGCCGTCGCCGACCTGCTCGACCTGTTCCTGCGCCGCGACGAGCACTGGACCTCCCTGAGCCGCAAGGCCACCGCCACCATCACCTACGACACCGCCAACCGGATCGCACCGCTCGCCACCGCCAGACGCGAGGCCTTCAACCGCATGAGGAACAGTGACGCCCCAGGCGCACTCGAGGTCCTGCGCCGAGGAATCGACAGCATCGACGACGATCGGGAGAAGGGCTGGTACCTGGAGGAGCTGGCCGCCTACCAGCACCACGTCAACCCCGCTGAGGCTCAACGAACCCTGGAATCGGCCAGGAAGAAGAACCCCACGGTCCTCAAGCCCGACGAGACCGCCACGCCGAAGAGGACGCGGAAGCGACCGGCTCCGCAGGCCGCGGCGGTGGCCGAGCACCTGAAGCACTACTCGGACGGCACCGAGATGAAACTCCACGTCGCCTCCATCTTCGAATCCATCGTGTGGGGCGTAGCGGGCACGGCGGACACTTCCGAGGAGCAGATCCGCCTTCTCGGCTCCCTCCTCGGGTTCGATTCGACTCGACCGGAGAAGGACGACTGGGACGGCGGACCCGACAACCTGTGGAAGATGCCCGACGGCAGGTTCGCCGTCATCGAGCTCAAGACCGAGATCACCCGCGAGAACCCCGTCATCCTCAAAAGCGAGGCCGAACAGCTCACCCACTCCATCGCCTGGCTCCACGACGCGCACGGCCGGGACTCCAGGAGTATCCCTGTGCTCCTCCACCCGTCCGCGACCCTCAACCGCGACGCGCACCTCCCCGAAGGCGCCCGCATCATGACCGCCGACGGATTGAAGCAGCTCAAGGAGGACGTGAGGACATTCATCAAAGAACTCCTCGACGCGAATAAGACCTCAGATCCCACGGCCATCGAAGAGGGACTGAAACGCAATCGTCTGACCGCCGGGCAAATCATCGAGAACCACACGGTCAAAGCCTCCCGCTGCCGGTAGAAGCGGCCCTCGGCGCGAGGGCCGGTCCACGGTCACGGCGCGTCCCCGCGCCGGCCGCCGGGTACGCTACCGGCGTCTCCTGGTCGCCGCGCTCAGCGCCGCCCCCCACAACTCGTCGGCCAGGCCCGGCCGGGCCGACAGCATGGCGCACACCGCGTCGCGCCCGTCCTCGTCGACGTCGCCGAACGGGGCGAACAAGGCGATCGTCCCCTCGTCCTCATCCGCCCGCCCCCACCTGTCGACCGCGCCCATCACCCCACCGGGGTAGTCGTCGATGGTGGCGCGGCACCACGCCGCCGCCCGGGGGGAGTGGACATCGGCCAGCACCCGCGGGACGCGACGGCCGCCGGCGGCCTCGCGAAGCTCGGCCAGGGCGTCCCAGGCGCTCCTCCTCGCCAGACGGGGGTCATGGGAGTTGACCGCCTCCTCGGCCCGCCCCACCGCCGTGGCCGGGTCCGCCGAGTGGGGGTCGGAGTCCGCCCAGGGGCTGATGCCCTCGGCGACGGTGCCGTCCTCCCGGTAGATCCTGCCGACGGCGGCCAGGCGGGCCCGCTGGAGGAGGTTGATCGACGGCTTGTGGCGGGCGTCCGGCCAGGTGTCGCGGATCTGCCGGGCGAGATCCTCCTCCTCGCGCTCGGTCAGGGTCCGACCCAGCTCCTCCTCGCGGGCCTCGCGCAGGGACGCCAGGGCCCTCATGGCGCGCCGGTCGGTGGAGCCGAGATTCACGTGCCCCTGCGCCCTGGAGATGGTGGTGGACACGATCTGCCGGATGGGGGCCAGGGGGATGCGGTCGGTCCCGTAGGTCCTGCACACCTCGTAGCAGGCGTTCTGGACGATGTCGTCGAAGCAGTCCCGGCCGCCAATGCGGATCCGGCTCTGCTGGCGCCCGACCATGGCGGTGACGATCTTGATCAGGTCCTCGCCGCTGATCGTCCTGGGCTCGTCGGGCGGCGCGGCGGGACGCCCCTCCAGTGCGGCCGCCGGCGCCCCGGCCGTCTTGGGCGCCCACCGCCCGTCGGCGCCCCGCGGGTGCAGTCCCTCGTCGAAGTCGCTCATACCCATCCCTGTCCGGGCCTCCCGGACAGGGATGGGTATGAGCGACTTCGACTACCTCATCAGGCCCGTCGGCGGACCCCGGCCCCTCGTTGATGGGGCGCTGCGACGGGCGCTGCGACGGGCGGTCTCGGCCGCCAGCGACCCGGCGGCGGTGGCCCTCGTGCGCGCCCTCAGGGCGCCCAGGGCGCCCGTGCCCGACCCCCCGGAGCCGCCCGCATGTGAACGAGCGGACAACCCCGACCCGACTCCCCGGACCGACAAGGAGAACCTCCTCATGACACCCGCCATCCTCCTGCCCGCCATCCTGCCCGCCGCCGGCGACCTGAACTTCAAGAGCGGATGGGACACGCTGATCGCCGCCATCGAGGGGGCCGCCGGCGCCACGGCCCTGTTCACCGTCCTCGGCGTCGCCGGCACCGTCATCGTCATCGGCGCGGTCGTGGCGTCCCTGATCGCCAAGAGGCGCGGCGGCCGCCTCCTCAGCGGACAGGACTCCACCAAGATCGGGGGCGCCGTCATCGCCGGGGGCCTCCTGGCGGCCCCGAAGGTCATCATCGGCGGCGCCCTGTGGTTCGTCGACTTCCTGGGCAACGCCGTCATCCAGGTGCTGCGCAACTCGGGGGTCATCAGCTGATGGCGGCCATGTTCGATCTGACCGAACTGACCGGGGCGCGCGCCGACCGGGCCAGGACCTCGACCGTCGGCGCGTGGCAGGTCCCCGCCTCGTGGCTGTGGCCCGGCCTGTGGGGGCTGGTCGCCGGCCTGCTGGCAACCCTGCCGCTCGTGCCCCTACTGGGACCGAGCGTGCTGATCGCCGCGTTCCTGGGCGCCCCCATCTCGATCGCCCTGACCGTCGGCGACGACGAGGCCCCCTGGAAGAGGGCCGCGCACAGGGTGAAGTCGATCAACAGGACCTTCATGTTCTGCGGCCGACCCCTCCAGATGTCCCCGACCGCCTTCCACCGGTCCGTCCCCTCATCGGTGGCGGCCGACCCCGCCGACCGGAGGTGAGCCGCCGTGGCGACCACGACCGGACACGACAAGACGACCGGCGGGGCGAAGAACCCCGGCGGCGGGGGAGGCGTCCTCGCCAGGATTCTCCTGGCCGCCATCCTCACCCTCATGGCGATGATGGGATCGACCGCCTGGGCGGGCCCCAGCATCATCGGATCAGCCGACGGCGGAGGCGGCGGGGCGACCAACATGTGCGGCACCACCGGGGTCGGCGCCGCCATCAACAAGCTCCCCGTCAACCGGTGGGGGGAGTCGTCCACATCCTTCCACTACCGCCTGGACGCCGACGCGTGGAACGACCTGGCCGAGAAGGTGCAGCGCCTGGGACGCGACTCCGCCTTCATGCAGATCGGCAACGCCGCCTGGAGGCTCGGCGCCGACGCCCTGTTCGCCTCCTCCACGTTCTGCCCCATTCAGACCCTGGGGCGGCCCCTGGACAACATGATCGGCGTCGTCGGCGACGCCCTGGGGTCGGCCGGCCTGCTGGCGGCCCTGGCCGTGACCACCATAGGAGTGGCCCTGATGGGGCTGCGCAAAGGCCAAGGCGGCGCCCACGTCCTCAAGCAGACCCTCAAGACCAGCGCGATCATGGGACTGCTGACCATGATGATCCTGGGCGGGGCCGCCTCCACCGACGCCGGGCCCGGCACCGGCAGCCCCTGGTGGTGGGTGAGCCAGGTCAACACCGTGGTCAACACGGTCTCGGGCACGGTCGCCTCCGCCGCCGTCGACTCCTCCGGCCCGTCCGGCTACCAGCGGCTGTGGGCGGAGGAGGGCACCACCGCCGAGTGGCCGATCTCGTGCACCACGATCGGCGACACCGACGGGTACGTGGCCTACCTCCACAAGACCTACCGGGACTCGATCCAGTTCGGGGCGATCAAGGAGCAGGCCGCGGCCCTGCCGGAGATGGTCTCCACCCTGTGGGAGTCCGGCGTGCTGCCTGTGTGGGCGGCCGCCCAGTTCGGGGCGTCCAACCCCTACACCGACCACGTGTACTGCTTCTTCCTGGACGCCAAGGCCAACGCCACGGTCTCCTCGAACGCGGAGATACTCGCCTACCTGGGTGAGCGGCTGGGCATGGACGCGAACATGCAGAACACGTGGACGAATGCGACCAAGTCGCAGAACACCAGGGGCGACAACGGCGAGGACCAGGCCCTGCTGGGGTGGGCGGCCTGCATCCCCTCGGGCGGCGGCGGCGCCGCCGCCCGAGGCGACTGGAAGTCCGCCATCGACAAGACGGCCGAAGACGACGACTGCGAGCACTGGTGGACCGGTGGCGACACCCTGGACGGCTCCAGCCTGGACTGGGACGAGAACAGCGTGGCCTCCAACGCCGCCGGCTCGGCCGCCGTCTACAACTACGCCGCCTCCGTCCACGGCAAGGACGGCACCGCCGTCGGATCCATCATGTTCGCCTACCTGGCCGGATCCCTCATCGACGGCGCCATCCTCCTGATGCTGGCCATGCTCCAGCTCGCCTCCAAGCTCATCGTCGCCTTCATGGTCGTGGGCCTGTTCGCCGCCGTCGCCCGCTCCCTGGCCCCCGGCGACGACGGGAGACTGTTCAAGCGCACCGGCCTGCAACTGGTGGGCGCCGTCTTCGTCTCCTCCTGCGCCGGACTGCTGATCGCCGTCATCATGATGGTCGCCTCCGCCGTCTCCACAGTGGGGTCCACCACCTTCTCCCCGGGCACCACCGGGGCGATCCTGGCCACCTGCCTGGGACCCGCCGCCGGCGTGCTCCTCCTGCACTGGCTGTTCACCGCCGTGCTGCACGTGCCCAGCCCCTTCACCTTCAAGGGCGCCATGGCCTGGGGACAGGGCATCACCTCCGGCACCGTCGGCGGCGCCGCACTGGGCGGCCTGACCGGACTGGCCTCCAACGCCGGCCGGGCGGTGCGCGGCGCGTTCAACCGCTCCGGCGCCCAGCCCCCGCGCCCCGGCGACGGACGCCGCCAACCGGACGACATCGACCCGGACCGGGCCAAGGCCTCCATGGGCAAGAACCGCCACGTCTTCACCCACCGCTCCGCCGCCGAGCAGCTCAACGACCGCCCCGGGGTCATGGACCGGGCCAGGGCCGAACAGGCCGAGCGCCGCGCCAAGGTCGAGAAGGAGGCCAGACGACTGGCCTCCGGCGACGGCCGCCTCGGCGAACCCGACGCCTGGAAGGACTACAAGGGCAAGGCGCGCGCCAACCTGCGCCGCGCCAAGGCCACTCAGATCAAGAAGCGGTTCGCCGGCGCCGTCCAGAACGCGGCGGGCAGGGCCGCGTCGGGCGTCAGGGCCCTGAGCCCCCGCAACCTGAAAGCCGCCGCGGGATCGGCGGGCCGCCGGGCCGCAGCAGCCACCGCCACCAGGGCCGTCAGGCAATGCTCCAGGACCATGGCGTTGCCGCCTCCGCCCTGGGCGGATGGGCCGCCCGTCACCCGGTCAGGGCGGCCGCCGCAGCCGGGGCCGCCGGATGGCGCACCGCCGCAGCCGGAGCCCGCGCCGCCGCAGCCGGGGCCGGGGCCCTGCGCCGCATGCCCGCCAAGAAGGCCGTCGCCGCCGCAGCCGGGGCCGCCATGGCGGTGGGGGCCGCGCCCGTGGCGGCCGGCATCGTCGCCGCCGGCGCCGGGGCCGGTTGGGCCCGCCGTCGAGGGGACCGGATCCGCGCCGAGCAGGCCGACCGGGCCAGGGCCGAACAGGCCCGCCGCGCCGAGCAGGAGCGGGCGGACCTGGCCGCCCGCACCGCACAGGCCGTCCTGGACGCCCAAGCCGGCCAGACCGACCAGGGCGGGTCGGCGGTGCCGGGCGACCCGGTGACCCCGGGCGGACCCGACGCCACCACCGCACCCGGGACCGGCCCCGGGCCCGACGCGGGCGACGGGACGGACGCCGCACCCGGCCCCGACCCGGACGACGGGGCGGCCACCAGCCCGGACACCGGAGCGGGCGACGACCCGGTGGGCGGGGCGGACGCCGCACCGGCCCCCGAACCGCCCGGCGCGGGGCGCCGGCGCATGGACCGCGTCGGCGACCTGGTCGACGTCGTGCGCAACCGCGACAGCGCGCCGGCGGACACGAGGCCACGCCCGGACGGCGCACCGGGCCCGGCCGACGGCGACCCCGACCGGCCGGGCCCGGGCGACGGCGACGACCTGGCCCTGGAGGTCCTCGACCGCGCCCGCACCAGGGCCGGCAAACCCGCCTCCTGAACGGCCCGCCACCAGGGGCCGGGTGGGACTACCCTGGACCCACCCGACCCCTGGAGGACCCCATGACGACGACGGCGATGATGAGGACGACGGCGGCCGCGGCCGCGGCGGCGGCCCTGCTGGCCCCCCTGACCGCCTGCTCCGGTGGCGACGACGCCCCGGCCCCGGACGCCACCGGCCCCGTCGAGGCCACCAGCATCCAGGACACCCCCCAGGACCTCCTCGTCGGAGTGATCCGCCTGCGCGAACAGGGCCACCCCGAAGACGCCGCCAGATACTTCATCAGCCGAGACGCCTACCGGGACTGGAACGACCTCAAAACCCTGGACGAGGTGGACGCCTCCGCCCTGTGCACCTCCAGCAGCGCCGACTGCACAGACGCCTACTCCGAGTACTCCAATGGCAAGAGGTGCTCCGAGACGACGTCCCAGGAGGCGCAGGAAGCCGGAGTCATCGATAATAGAACGGAGCGTCCTGTCAATACTAATCCCGATAAGCCCAATGACCGTCTTGTCAGCGCTAAGGTGGCCGGCACCGGTGACGCGGACAACTGCCGGTTCAGCATGGCCCAGGTCGGCGGCAAGTGGTGGCTCGTCAGCGGTTGACCCCCGGGAGGAGGAACCCCATGCGAACAAAAACGAGAACGGTGGTCGCGGCCCTGACGATCCTGGTGATGCTGTCGGCGACGGCGGCCTGCTCCCGTAATGACGCCCCGGCCCCCGGAGGTGTCGACCAGTCGGACCCCGCCTCCTTCGCCACAGGAGTCGTCGAAGCGGCGCGGAACGGGCGGGACGTGACCTCCTACGCCATCTCGGACAGGAAAACGGGCCAAACCTGCACCCCCGACGCCTGCAACGACCTGAAGTCACTCGCGACCGTCTCCGGGACGTGCACCCGCCTCAAAGGCGAGCTGACCGCACACGTGGAGAGCGCCAACCGGGATGACCGCACCTCGCTGATCGTCTACATCACCACCCCCGACGACGGCTCGGGCTTCTGCTCAATGCACGTATCCAAGGCCAACGGCAAATGGTGGCTGAGCGACTGACACCCGCACCCGCGGCAGCACCCTCACGGACTCATCGCCGACTGCCCGAGCACGGGCGGGGCCGCGAGCGCCCGGCGGGTGAGCCCTCGGCATACACCGCCCCGCCGTCGGGGTCGGTCCCGCCCGGGGGGTGCCCCTATGTGGTGTGTCAAGCGGCTGCGGGTGGTTTCGTGGCTGGTTGCGGGTCGTAGAGGGCTCCGTCGCGGATCATGGCGTGCAGGGTGAGGATGCGGCGGTGGGCCAGGGCGAGCAGGGCCTGGTTGTGGCGCTTGCCCTGGTCCCGTTTGCGCTGGTAGTAGGTACGGGAGACGGGATCTCTCAGGGAGGCGAAGGCGGACAGGAACATGGCGTGTTTGAGTCTCTTGTTGCCGGTGCGGCAGACGCGCTCGCCGCGGATCGATGAGCCTGAGCGGCGTGTGACCGGGGTCAGGCCGGCGTAGGAGGCCAGCTGGGCGCCGGTGTCGAAGGTCTTGCCCAGGGTCTCGGCCAGGAAGACGGCTGCGGTCCCGACCCCGACACCCGGCATGGAGGTCAGGACCTCGTGAAGAGGGTGGGCCCGCACCAGGGTCTCGACCCGGGCGGCGACGTCGGCCCGCTGGGAGTGCAGGGCGATGAGCTGGCGGGCCAGGTGGGGCAGCACCGTGCCGGCGGCCTCGGTGCCGGTGACGGTGACGGTCTGCCGGCCCAGGGCCGATACGATCTTGCCGGCCCAGGCGGCGTGGCGCCGGGCGCCGTGCTTCTTGAGCTTGGCGTCGATGCGGGCCCTGCCGGCCTTCCTCAACGCGGTGGGGGTGGGCCATGCGGCGATGACCTCCAGGACGGCGTCGTGCTTCAGCCGAGGTCCCAGGATGGTCTCCAGGGCGGGGTGGATCTGGGTGTACAGGCCCCGGATCCGGTTGGCGGTCTGGTTGACCTGTCTGGCCAGGTCCAGGTCGAAACCGGTCAGCATGCTCAGCGCCGCGGCGTCCTCGTCCGAGGTGCTGATGGCTCTCAGGGTGTGGGGCATGGTGCGGGCGGCGCCGGCGATCACGGCCGCGTCCTTCGCGTCGGTCTTGGCGCTGCCCGGTGTCAGGTCGGCGATGCGGCGCATCGACAGCCCGGGCAGGTAGCCCACGGTGATGCCCATGTCCCGGGCCACCGCCACGGCCAGGGCCCCGATGGTGGCGGGCTGGTCCACCACCACCAGAAGGTGACCGTGGGCGGCCAGTTTCTCGTACAGGGCGCGCAGACGCGCCTCGTCGTTGGGCAGGGCCTTGTCGAAGACCTTCTTGCCGCCCTTGGTCAGGGCCGTGGCCCAGTGGTGAGTCTTGCCGACGTCGATGCCGACGAAGACCTCGATGTCCTCGATATCCATCTTTCTGCCGCCTCCCGCTTAAGTGGGTGAGGACCAGCCGGTGGACGATCGGTCCCGCACCCACGTTACGGAAGACCTCACACGCAGTGGGTCGTTCCCCTTATCAGCGGTCACCGGCGCCCGGCCGCCGCGGGTGACAACACCCCCCGGATCATCTACGTACAGGGGCAAGACATCATGCCCGCAGCGGCTGGCCCAGCCCCGGACCACCCGGGACCACCAACAAGGTAACGGGGTGGGGTGCCGCCACCCCACTGGCGCGCGACAGGACCCGGCGCACCGGGAAAGGGGCACGACGACAACGCGGGCTTTCCCGCGGGCCTCCCCGCCCCCGGCATCGCCAACACCATGATGCCGCTATACACTGCACACGGTTCTCTTCTCCGCCCCCGCCGGCCACCCGACGGGGCGCTCCCACGTCGGAGACGACCGGGTCAAAGACCTCGTCGCGGGCGGCCGGCCGGCGGCTACTCGTCGATACCGGTCTCGCCCTGAGTCCAGATCCCGTCGATCAGGCCCGTACCCGCGTCGAGCGTGAAGAACCAGGCCAGTGTGCCCGCCCCGCCCGGCTTCATCCCCGCCCGGCCCGCCGCGGGCACGTCGGCGGCGTCGGGCGGGGCGTCCCAACCGAACGTGATCACCGTGAGCATGGTCACCCCGTTGGCGGTGGAACGCTCCGCCCTCTCGAAGGCGTCCAGGGTGGTGGCGTGGTGGACGATGCCGAACCGGGAGTACGACGCCTCATTGGCCTGGGCCCCGACGTCGATGATCTGGTCGGCCCGCCCCGTCGCCTCCCCGGTCAGGTACTGGTGGACATCGGCGCCCGCAGCGTTGCCGGTGGCCAGGGCCACGGCCACGACCCGCGCCGGAGCCATGTCGACGTCGACCTCGACGCTCGCCGTTGGCGTGGTGGGCGACGCCCCCGGGGTCGTGGCCACGCCCGCCCCGGTCGGCTCCTCCCCGGCGGGTCCGGCGACCGGCGGCTCCGGCCGCCGGCGCCGCCCGCACCCGGCGGCGGCCGCCGCCACTACGGCCCCCAGCAGCAGGGTGCGGCGCCGAATCGGCGCACTGATTGTGATCATGGTTTGTTTCCCCTCTCGGGTCAGTTGGTGAGTCTGCGGAAGTAGTAGTCGCCGTACAGGGGCGTCTCCACGACGCCGGTGCCGTAGTCCTGGGCGCCGACGAGGCCGCCGGAGCCGTTGTAGACAGCTACGTGGTAGGCGGGGGAGCCCCAGCAGACGATGTCGCCGGCCCGGGCGGACCCCGGCTCGACCGCCTGCCCGGCCGAGCACTGGGTCGATGCCGAGTGGTCCAACCCCACGCCGATCGACGCGAAGGCCGCCTTCACCAGCCCCGAGCAGTCGAAGCCGTCCGGCCCCTCACCGCCCCACGTGTAGGAACTGCCGATCTTGGCGCGGGCGAAGTCGAGCGCCCCCGCCCCGGACTCCCCCTGCGGTTGGGTGACCGCGCCGGTGGCCAGGTCCACCCCGTGGGCGCTGAACGTCTCCACGGGGTTGGTGCACCGGTCGGTCCAGGATGCGTCGAAGGCGCACCACTGGTCGGCCCCGATCTTGTCCAGCGGGCTGGTCTCCACGTGCAGGTGCGCGCCGGTGCCCACCCCCGTGTTGCCGAGCTGGGCGACCACCTGACCGGGAGAGACCCTGTCGCCCTTGCCCACGGTCCACGAGTTGGCCACGATGTGCAGGTAGCGGATGCGCCACCCGTCGTCGGTGTCGTAGTCGACCTGGCACAGGCCGTCGGAGTCGCAGTCGGCGTAGCTGACGATGCCCGGCGCGACCGCCACCAGTTCGGTGCCCAGGGGCAGGCCGCCGATGTCGGTGCCCCAGTGGGGGCGGGCGTACCCCAGTACCGGGTGCATGCGGGCCGGGTCCCAGTCGGAGGTGATGGTGCCCACCGACACGATCGGGTACCTCCACCCCGACCCGGTCACGGCCCGCGTGCACCCGGCGGAGGCGCCCCCGCTTCCGGTCACGCCCCCGGCCAGGGCCCGGGCCGCCTCCTCCCACTGGTCGTAGGCGTCGGGGAAGGCGCTGACCTGCACTCCCTGGGCCGCCTCGCCGCGGGAGGCGCCCGGGTGGGCGCTCATCCACGGCCCCAGACGCTCGAAGAACAGTCCGGCACTGGTCGAGGCGTCCATGCGGTCCGCCGTCGTCCCCCAGGAGTCTCGCTGCTGGAACAGTCCGACGCTGTCGTGGTCGGAGCCGACGGCGTCGTGCGGCAGGGTCAGGGACTCGGCGTTACCGGAGTTGGCGTACATGTTCAGCCGCGACTCCTGCAGAACGGTCATGAGTGCCACGACGATGCCGTCGTCGCCGATGCCCATCTGCCTGCCCTTGGCGATGACGGCGGCCACGTACCCGGCTCGGGCGGGGGTGATCTCGATCTTCTCACCGGAGGTGGAGGAGGTCACGGACTCGACCGTGGAGGTCGCCGTCGAGGCGGCGACCGCCGTCGACGTGGAGCAGGCGGAGGTCTTCCCGCCCAAACGCCAGGTCAGGGCGGTGGTGTAGATCGCGTCCGCCTGCTCGCGGGTCAGGTGGACGGGATCGGTCGCGGCGGCCTCGTCGGTGCAGTCGGGTCCGGAGCCCTGCGCGCAGGTCCACACGCGCACGTGCCCGGCCGCCGTCGGATCCTCCTCCCCGGCCCCCGCCTCGGGCTCGATCGTCCGCCACCCGCCGTCGCGGTCCCACGACTGGCCCGCGGCCTCCAGGCGGGAGACTCGGATCTGCTCGGCCCGACTGGCGATGGTTGTGGCCAGTGGCAGGGGGTCGGAGGTGGAGACCGTGACGAGGTCGCCGTCAGCGGACACCGCGGAGGTGTCGAGCCCATAGGTGGAGGTCGCCAGCGTCGTGATCATGCCGGCGGGTTCGCCTTCCAACTCGTCGGGGGCGGCGAGTGCGTCGCGGTCGCCGCCGGCCGACCCCGGGGACGTTTTCGGCGCGTCCAGGCCCTCGCCCATGCTCATCAGGGCCGCCACCCACGCCTCGCGGACGAGTCGCGCCCGCCTCGCCCCGTCGCCGGGGTCGGTTTGGGTGCCGTCGGGGCAGGGACTGCCCTGCACGACCAGGACGTCCCCGTTGCAGGCGATGGTGCCCGTCAGCATGTCCCACCCGCCCGACGCGCTGGTGGCGGTCCGGGCGGCGGCCAGGGCGTCGGCGACCTTGCGGGCGTTACCGGTGGCGTCGGCCCCGTCGGCCCGCCACGGCCCGGTCGATTGGGCCACGAGGGCCAGGACGATCTCGGCGGGCAGGCCGAGAGAGTCGGCGTACTCGGCGGCGGCAGCGGCGTCGTCGTCCAGGCCCGAGGCGGCGGCGGCGCCTTCGAAGCCCGATGTGGCGGACCCATTCAGGGCGACGTCGTTGACGTGGGAGACTCCGTCGGTGACGGGGGATCCGCCATCGACTCCGCCGAGTATCGCCGGCGTCACGATCGCGATCACCGCCGCGACGACGGCGGTGCGACGCGCGGACCGCCGCGTCCTTCTCCTCTTCATCGGGCCTCCGCCGTCGGCGGCGCCCTGGCTGTTCTCACTCATACTCTTCCCTGTCCGGGACCGTTCCGGCGGGACGGGCACCCCGTTTGGGCGACGCCCGCGCGTCCGGACCGGCACGAGGGGGCGCGCTGATCGCAGAAGGGGAGAAGCCAAGGGGTGAACGGCACACCCCCGCCCGTGAACAGACCTCACACAGAAACATTGATGGGCCCCGGGGCCGCTTGTGCGGCCGCCTCGGCCATCGCCCACGCCTGGCACAGGAAGGTCCTCACCTCCTCCACGTCGCGGCCCGCCCTCGCCTCGGGGATCCGGCCCAGTTCCCGCACCAGGCCGGGGAAACGACGGGCCCTCGTAGCGGCTTCGCGGCGGATCTCGTCCCGGCGGGCGGCGGCGATGTTCGTCCTGTGGTCGGAGACGGCCTCGGTGGACTCGTCCCAGAACGCCGCCGCCAACTCGTCGAGCAGCCGGGCGGGCGCCTGCTGGGCGACGACGTCCAGGGCCTTGCGCACGGCGCGGCGCACGCGCTGCCGCGGCCGGGGCGCCAGGCGCACGGCGTCCTCGACGAGGAGCGCCAGGATCCGGTCGGGCATGAAGTCCAGGCGCTGACGGTCCGCCGCGGTGGTGGAGTCCCACATGCAGATCATCGCCTCGGGCACCAAGTCGCGGCCCGACGGGGCCCGGTCGCCGTCGACGAGCGCGCAGAAGACGTCCAGGCTCAAGCGGGCCAGGCGCGGCTCGTCGGCGATCAGGGAGCGCACCGTCTGCGTATCGACGGGGTCCTGCGGGCGGATCAGCGGGGTGATCCCCAGGGCGTCGCGCACGACCCGGGATACCGCCTCCTGACGGCTGGCGCCCCTCCTGCGCGCCAGGGCGGCCCGCACCTGCCGGGGGTCGACCAGGTCGGGGTCATTGTTGGGCGGTGGCGGCGCGCTCCGGCGCACCGCCACCAGGGCGCCGGGGTCGCCGATACCGGCCGTCTCGGCCAGAGCCTCCAGACTGACGCGGCTGCCCACGGGCACAGCCGTGGGCCGGGTGGTGTTAGTGACCTCCCGCTCCACCTTGAGGAAGACGGCCATGCCCCAGCGGCGCATCCACCCGCAGAAGGAGGCCCCGTCGGCGATGCGCCGTCGATCGATCTCGCGGACGTGGTCGACGAGCTCGAGGAACATGACGGAGGCGTAGTCCTCCTGAAGGTTCTGGCCGCCGCGACGGGCACTCCACAGTCCGGCCAGGTCGTCCGCGATTCTGGCGGCGACGATGAGCGGCACGAGCCGCTCCGCAAGATCCTCAGTTGAAACCCCCGCGTCGGAGCAGATCTCGGCCGCCTGGGCGTCGACCCCGGCCCGCACCGACGCGGGAGCCTGGGGGAAAGGGGAGCCCATGCCCCCTCTAGTGGCCGGCGGCCTCACGCGTCGATGCCCCCCGGTGAGAGGAACACCTCCGCGAGCACGTCGAGCGACTCCTCCCCCGCTTCGCGCAGCTCGTCCAGACGGGCCAGGGCCGCCGCCGTCAGGTCCGCGTCGCCGGGGGCCGCCGCCAGCCGCTCCCACAGCGCGTCGGTGCGGCCGTGCCCGTCGACGACGCCGATCACCCCGGCGGCCAGGGCTCCGGCGCGCACCGTTTCGGGGTCGCCGTCGCGCAGGGCTCCGGCCACCTCAGCGGCGGCCAAGCAGTCCGAGGCGGCGCGCAAGTGGCCGATCAACTCCTGCGCCGCCTCGATCGCCCACTGCTCGTCGTCGGAGACGGGGGCCTCCAGGGCCTCCAGCTGCGGGTCCTCGATCTCGCCGGCGAACCAGGAGCGGACCCGGTCGGGGTCTTTGTCCGCGCCGTCGAGCACGTCGATCCACGTGCCGGTGGACCGCTGGTACCAGCCGGCGGCGATCGCCTCCAGGAGCACCCGGCACACCCAGGTGTCCTGCCCCTCCTCCCGCGTGCTCCCGTCGGCGTCGACCAGTTCGTAGCGGGTCAGGAGCCGTGGGGGCATCCACAGCAGGGGGTGGCCGATGATCGAGTCGTCCGAGGGGATCAGTCGGGCGCGCTCGGGACCGAGCAGGGGCACGGCGCACGACGCCCACAAGGGGCACACGACCGCGCCCGGCGGCAGACCGGTCGCCGCGACGAACCGGCTGTGGCGGTCAACGACGTCGAGGATCGAGGACTGTCCGCCTGCCGCGGCGGCCCACAGGCCGGGCATGAACAGTCCGGTCTGCGCAGCAGGGTCCAGGGAGAGGGCGTAGGTGTGCATCGTGTGCTCCCGGTGAACGGGGCCCGTGGATCGGGCCTTCTCACCGGGGGCAGATGCATACGAGGGTCTCAGGGGACCCTTCCGGTTCTCCAGGGCCGCCTGCGCACGTGGAGGCGGCCCTCCGATGGGACCGGAGCCGGATGCCCCGCGGGGTCCGCCCGGCCTCGACGAACCGGGCGGACCCCGCACCGGGGTCGGCTACGCCCCGTCCGACCCCAGGTCGAGGTCGCCCGGGTCGAATTCGTCGAGCATCTCCGCGCCGCCGTCCTCGTCGAGTTCGATCTCCGTGTAGGCCGCCGACTCCTCTTCAGGCATGAAGGCGTTCACGTCCCAGTCGTCTCTGGCCGGCACTCCCCGGGCCTTCAGCTGCGCCGCGTACTCACCGGCGGCCGCGAACCAGGTCTGCACCTCGACGGCGGCACTGGTCGTCGCCTCCCACACGCCGCGCCCGACCGGGGCCTGCGTCAGGGCGGGGGCGAGTTCCGGCTGCCGCAGTCCGCTCATCCGCTCACCCCAAGTAGGCGACCCCAGCAGCAGCCGCCCCAGGTTGTTCTTCAGGTCTCCCCCGGGGATCCGCCCGATCGTGTCGGCCTTGAGCACCTGCGTGCCCAGGACCAGGTGCACCCCCGAACTGCGGGCCTCCCGGGCGATCCTGGCCGTCAGCGACCCGATGGAGGCCCTCCGGGCGTTCTCGCGCTCGGCCTGCTCCCACTCGGCCAGCACATCCGGGTCGGCCGTCCTGACCCGGCGCACGGCCTCGACCAGCATCAACGAGGTGAACTCGTCGACGACGACCAGGACGTGCGGCGGCCGCTGCCCGTCCGGCAGCCCGTCGACGCCGGGCACGCCCCGGGCGGCGGCCAGCTCCTTGCGGCGGCGCACCTCGGCCCAGACGGCTTTCATCATGGCGTCCGCCCGGGCGACGGTCTGACCGCCCAGGCCGCGCAACCACGGGCGCAGGGGCGCGAAGTCCGCCCCTCCCTTGACCGGGTCAACGACGATGACATCCCACCCGGCCAGCAGGCTGGTGTAGACGGCGGCCAGCAGGGTCACGGACTTGCCCGTGCCGGTGATCCCCAGGACGAGAGCGTGCGCAGTGTCACCCACCCCCCAGGTCACGGGCCTCCCGTCCACGCCGGTACCCCAGGGGATCCGCAGCGCCCCACCGACCCCGCCGGCCCCGGACACCAGGGCGTCGGCGGCGGCGAAGTCGTACGGAGCGCGAGCGGGGATCGGGTTGCGTTCCGCCGACATGAGGACGACCCTGGAGGGGTCGGGCTGGGCCACCACCTGCAGGAAGCCCGCCCGGGTCGTGGATGCGATCTTGTCGAGCCCGGCCCTGACGTCGGCGGCGGCCAGTCCCGGAGGAAGGGCGAAGGTGTAGACGTTCACCTCGTCGTTGCCGTCCAGGGAGGACGATGAGACCATCGCGGGCACCTCACCGGCGGGAGTGATCGTCCCGGCGTCCGCCCACGCCTGCTCGAAATCGAGTTCGGCGACCGTCCGCTCCCACTGCGGGGCGATATCCGCCGCCATGGGGCGCGCCCCGACGAAAATCTCCACCAGGTCGCCCTCGCCTCGCACGCGCAGCCACTCGGCGCGCATGCCGGCGGCGATCTTGTCGGCCCGGGCGCGCAGGTCCGCCAGGCTGAGCCCGCCGTACAGGCGGATCCTCACCCGCCAGATCCACGGCGCCGAGACGGTCAGGCACTCGGCGTCCACCGTCTGGGGGACCCTCCCGCCCCCGAACACGGCCCGGAACGCGGTATCCACCATCCCGGCCAGTACGAGGGCGGCGCCGTCGCGCGGGTCGATCCGGCTGCGCGAGGCCTCACGGGAGGGAGGAAGGTCCGCGGGTCCGGCTGCGACGGGCCGTTCGGACCAGACGACCTCGAAGAACTTGTCCGACCGGTCGCCGGCCCCGGCGGCGCCCTCAGTGGGGGCCACTGCCGTGATCAGCACGAACGGGGCCCGCGCCATGGTGGTGCGCAGCCGCTGGCCGAGCGGCAGATAGTCGCGGGCGATGTCCTTGCCCTGCGGGGAGGCGAACGGCAGGCGGTGCAGCCTCACCCCGCCGGCGTCGAGCTCGTCCATATGGGCCACCTGGGCCGCGGGCGGCCTGTCACCCGCCTTGATGACCTCCTCGAAATGGGCCGTCCACTCGGCCGCCACCCGCAAGTCGGCCACGTGCCCGGCCATGCCCGCCTCCACCCAGGAGGCGCCCTCGGTGTCACCGAGGATGATCGTCTCCCCGTCCAGGAGAGCCGGGGCGATCTGACCCATGTACCCGACCAGCCTCTCGGCGGCGGCGCCGACGTCGACGCGCCACACCTGCTCACCGGCGCCGGTGAGCAGGTGAAGGTCTCGCAGGACGGCCACATCCTGGTGCAGGTAGTCGGCGGCTTCGGTGAGGAACCGCTCAAGATGCACCCGCACCTCCTCCTCGCCGTCGACGGCCACGTCCACGCGGGCGCCGGGGTCGCACACGGCGACCCGGAACCGCGTCGGATGGGTGCCGCCCCCCGGCTCGTGCTCGGGGATCACGACGGCTGACAGTCCCGCCCCCACGCCGACCGCCACCCGGCTGCTCATGCGCAGCATCTCGGAACTGGGGCGGCCCGGCGCGTCGAAGAGATCGACCGTGTAGGGGCCGACGGTGCTGCGCTCCACGAGCACGGGCGCGGCACCGATCTTCGGCACCAGGGACCACCGTCCCGCCCACTGGAACGCCGCCAGCAGGTTCGTGTCGCCCACCTGGTCCTCGTCGGCGTCCACCCCCATCACGGCCACACGGAACAGGCCGGGATCGACGGTCCCGGGAATCGGACGCCCCGCACTGTCCAAACCCGGTGCGGGCAGCACCCGCACGTCCGCCCCGCCCCCGACGGCGGCGGCCAGAGCCCCGACCGCCTTGACGTAGTAGGCCAGATCCCGCCCGGGGCGGGACCGGAACGTGTCGACCGTCAACGGGCCGTCCACCACACGGTCCACCAGCGTCGGAGGCTGCTCCTCCCTGGGCACCAGAGCCCATCGCAGCCCCCACTGGCGTCGCGCCCCCTCACGGAGCCGCCACCCCGCCCAGGCGGACCTGCGGCAGACCGCCCAGACGGCGCACGACGCCCCCATCAGGGCTCCGCCGGCGCCCGCCCACCCGGGCGCCGCCACCCAGTGCGCACCAGCCCGTACGGCCGCCCAGTACACGGCCGCCCAACCGGCCGCCCCGCCTGCCAACACCACCGCGACGATCCAACGGGGCGCCCCTACTACCGCCGTCAGGGGCGTGCCAGGTCCCGGCTCGTCAACACTGCATGTCGTGCGCCACACTCGCCCGAGACCCGCAACCAGCACGAACGCGGCGGCGGCATTCGCCCACGGCCCCCACGCCGTCACCCAGGCGGGCCATCCGCCCGGCGGAGCCACCACCAGGCTCCGGGCGACCACACCCGCGCCCAGACCCGCCAGCGCGCACACGCGCACAGGCCACAGCCCGATGGGCAGAACCAGCGTCCGCAGCGCCGACAGGCGCACGTGCCGGGCCAGTGCCCGCCTCTGGGATCTCGTCACCGGAACAGCCCGTCGGGCGGCCCCCGTGCCCGTGCTGCCGGTGAGCACAGGCGCCGGGTGGACCACCCCGGCCACCGTGAGCCCTACCACCAGGACCGGCAGACCGGGCAGACGCAACCACAGGGCCGCCGCCGAACCCGCCACGGCCACGAGCACCACCAGAACGAACGGCGCCCGATCGGGGGCGGCCTGCTGCTGACGCGCCGGCATCTCAGCGGCCCTCCTCGCCGGCGCCCGCCCACCGGAGCACCCGCTCCACCACAACCTCGTCCGCGCCCCGGGCCCCGGCCATGCGCGCCGCGACGCGCACGGCCCTGCGGGCGGCTGCGATGCGCCGGGCTCCCGCGTACCGCATCAACCCCAGACGGACCCTCCCGGCCCCGGACGGCCACACGGCCACGACCGCGCCGACGACGGGCACCCCCGCCCCGCGCATCTGCTCCACCGAACGGGCTAGCGAAGTCGACTCGGCGGGGGTGAACCGCCCGGGCAGGACGGCGCCCGCGACCCACCGGTACGCCCTGGACCCCAGCCGCACGTAGACGCCGGCCCTCCAGGTCTTGGTGTCGATCAGGACCACGCCCCTGGATCCGATCAGCACATGGTCGATATCGGCGGCCCCGCCGCGCACTCGCACCGAGTGGAGAACCGTGAATCCGCGACCGGCGAGCCCGTCCAACAGGACGGCGGTGCGCTGCTCGCCCCGCATCCCGTGGGCCCGCCCGCCGCAGCCCGCGTCGCCGGTGAAAGAGCCGAGATTCTCCCCCGCCACCCCGTACACACGCCCGCGCCGCGCGCCGCTCACAGAAGGTCCTTCAGCACGAGAACAGCCCCGCCGACGAAGGTGACGGCCATGAGAAGTCCCACGACCAGGGAGCCGCGCCGGGATTCCATGAGGGTGATGATCCGCTGAAGGGGCTCGTCCGGCCCCATGTTGTTATCGCTCATACCACTACTGGCGATATCGAAGGACAGTCAGGTGCGCTTCGCCAACCGCTCCTCGACGTGCTCGACGACGTCGAGCACGTCGACGCCGACCTGCTCAACGTCCTCGCACCGGGCCACCACACGCCCGGCGTCGTCTGCAAGGATCTCGATGGCCGCCCCGTCGCGGCGCGCCGTCGCTGACGAACCGGAGCCGTGGGCGGTGCTCACCTCGTATCCGCGCCGAACCAACTCGGCGACACGACCCTCGACGGCGGTGAACGCGGGCGCCCACCCGCCTCCCGCCCCAGGGGCCAGGCCAGCCATCTGGAGGGTGACGACGACGTCGTACACGCCATCCACCGTCTCACTCCACCGCCCGCCCGCGGCGGCGGCCGCCTCCACCCTGATACGGCCGTCGCCCACGGGGGTCAGCCTCACGAACCCGCCGTGGAGACTCATAATGACGGAGCAGGCCGCCCGGGTGGGCACATTGACTTTGAACACCGCGCAGAGCGCGGTGACGTCGACGGGATTGGCGTTCACGTCTCCAGCGGTGCGCGGCACCGCCCCTGCCCCGCCCCGCACGCCGGTCAGCCCCGCCCGGCGGCGCGCTGCTCGGCACGAGAAAGACGACGCCTGGCGAACGCGCTCGCCGGCGTGCGCAGAAGTTCCGGGTAATCAACCTCCCCGAATCGCGTCCCGACACGCTCCAGACCCGCCCCGTAGGGGGCCGTCAACGGAGCCATCGGATCGAGCCGGTCGCGACGCAGCCACCACGGCACGCCCGCCAGCAGACCGGACGCCTCCACCGCCGCCGTCGACCCGCCACGACACGGCAGACTCAACAGATCAACCGGACCCCACCCTCGCACCGGATGCCACCGCAAGGCGCGCAGCGCGAAGAAATCCTCCGACACCATCCCGTGCTCCGGGAACCAACCGGTCCAATCGGCCACGAACATGCGCTCCGACACCGGGTCGCCGACCGCCCCCGGATGGGCGCGCACACCGGCCGCCACCGCCCTTCGCACCCTGTGCACCAGATCCGTCCTCGACGAATCCACCGGCTGAGCCATCAGGAACAGGACGATCACCCCGACGCCGGGATGAGCGGCGAGCAGGCGCGCCCACCCCTCCGCCTTATCACCCAATGACGGTGCGGCCGACGCCGTCGTCTCGACGACGATCCGCACACCGTCGGCGCGCATGATGGTGGCGTCGCCCCGCTTCGTCCACGACAGGGCCGGCCCGCCCGCACCCGCGCCGAACAAGTCATCCACCCCCGAGAGCATCTCGCCCGCCACGAACGGCACGTCCAGCCAAGTGGCGGCGCGCAGGCACAACTCCGTGGTCAACGCGTTATGCCGTCCTGACGCGGAGGCCCTCTCCCACGGCCGATCAGCGGTCACCGACAGGCGCATCGGCCAGGTCAGGTCGGCCAGGTGCCCGCGCACGTCGCTCACCCTGCCCGCCGCCACCAGGGTGGTGGGCCTCCAGGACCAACCGCGCACGGAGACCACCTCGGGAGCGCCGACGTCGATCAACCCCGCCCGCAGCAAGCACTTGGCATCCCGCATCAATGTCGCCAACGGCCACCCGGTGATAGTGGCAGCCTGCTCCAAGGTCAACGACCCCCACATGCGCGCCGCAGCCAACAGCGCGCACCGGCGCTGCGCCGCGCCAGCACTGCGCAAAGGGCGCTCACCCGACGACGGCGTCATATCCGCCGGCATGCGCACCGCACCCGCCCTCACCGCCTTGCGCACGCTCGGAACCGTCAACCAGGCCGTCGTGGCGGCGGCCCGCCACATGCCCTCCCAGAACATGTCCGCCCGCGCAGCGGGCGCCACCACACCCGCCGGCGCCCCCAGGTCCTCGAACCGAATCACGCCGCACCCCGCACCCCGGCGATGAACGCCTCCGGATCCCCCTCGACATCAAGGGTCGCCATCGTGAACGCGGGCAGGGTCCGCCCATCACCCATCGTGGTCACCGCCGCGACGAACCGGGAGAGCGTCGTGATGTCGGTCGCCGACCACTGGGCGCCATCGCGCCCCATCTGACGCGCGATCGCCTCCGCCGCCGCCACATCGTCCTGACGCAGCGAGATGAACGTCTGGTACGACAGGAAACTGGTCAGCAACGTCGGATCGATCGCGCGCAACTGCTCCAGGTACTGGGTCGCGAACCACGGCAGCACGCCGTAGGAGCGCCCGTCGTCCTTCCACCACCGCGCCGCCGCGGGAGCCCAACCGGCGAACGCCTTGAACTCATCACACAGCACCGCCACCTCACGCCCAGCACCCGCCCATCCGAAGCACGAGCGCTCCACCGCCGATCGCATCGTGTACCCCGCCATCGCGGTCAGCCACTGGCTGGCCGCCCCCGTCAACTGCCCCCCGCCGCGACGGGCCGGCCCAGTGCCCAGCACAGTGACGTGGAAACCACTGATCGACTCGTCCCACGTGACGGCATTGCGACCCGCGGGCGCGAGAAAGCCCGCCGTCTCCCGCAGCTGGTCGAACTTATTGCGCGCCGCCTCCGTCAGACCCCGACGCGCCGCCGCACTCACCTGCGGACCCCAGATGATACTCAGCCCCGCCAGCGCCCGTGCCGCCCACGACTCCTCGCCCTGACGCACCGCCTGCTCATGCAGGCAGGCCACGAGCGCCTGACCGCTGACCTCACCCATACGGCCCGCCAGCACGGCCCCCGCCCAGAACCACGACCGCTCCGGCAGAGGCTCGGCACCACTGCCACCGGCACGACCTCGGTCATAGGCATCAAAAGCCCACTCGTCCAGTACCAGACCGGCCGCGACGACCGCGGAGATCACCTCACGGGAACGCCCCATGATCGCGCCGTCGCCGAAGGCCGCCGCCCACGTGTCGGCCACGAACGCCGCCCTCGTCAACGGATCGTCGCCAGGACGCGCGAACATGTCGATCGCCGGCGAGGCCGGATCCGCGACCTCGACGACGAGGACCTCATCGGCGTGCCCGGCGGCCCGGGCCACCGCCTCGTAGCTGGTCAACCCATCCGGCTTGGTCTCCACCACCAGAGCAGCAGTCTCCGGATGCCGCTCCCGATGAACCAGGAGCCAGCCGAACAGGGCGCGCAATAGCACCGACTTACCCGTGCCGGCCGCCCCCACCACGGCGACACCGCCCCACAGGTGACGCCCGTCCAAACGCACCGGCCGACCCGACGCATCAACACCGACGCACGGCCCACCGACATCCATCAGCCGCGGCGGCACCGTCCGCTCACGAGTCGACGTCGAACCGGTGGCCGCACCCGCCTGCGGAGCAGCCACAGAGCACACGACGGGCGCGCTCATCGGGATCACCATGCGCCCCGCCGGCCACGCCGTTCGATCACCGAACCGTCGCCTGGGGCTGGGAACGGGCACACGCCCGCGCGCGCACGCGCGCACAACGCGCATCACCTGACTGGGCACCAGGCGGCGCGCCACGGCCGCCCCGCCCAGAAGCCCCGCCACCCAGCGCAACCCCGCCACGACCGCCGCCGGCCACGCCGACGCCGCCAAGAAGGAGATGACCGCGACGACGACGGCGAGACCGGCCAGCGCCAGCGCCGCACCAGTCCGCCTGCCCGTGTCGGCGCGCGTGGCCGTATCCCACCCCGGCAGCGCATCGACCACCTGCGCCCGAAGATCCGCGGCACGCTCTCTGCTGGCCGCCGCCGTCACCACGGTGGCCCACAGCGGCACATGACTCTTGACGGAGTGATGCTCGGTGTTGCCCTCCATACCGCGGGCGTACTCGACCCACCCGCGACGCTGCCGCGCACTCATACGGGACAGCACCACCATGACCTCCTCGCCGTCGTCCAGGACACGGTCGAGGACCCGCGACGCGTTGGCGGGATCCACGCCGGCCAGACTGGAGCGCCCGGTCGCCCCGTCACCGTGGACCACCGCCACGGCACGCACGCCGGACAGGGGCGGCGGAACATCGACGGGCACGGCGGCCGCACCGACCGCCGCCGCGAGCGCGTCGGCGGGAGCCCGGTCGCCCCGCTTGGTCAGCAGATAGTCGATCAGCTCGTCGCCCTCACGACGGATCAGGAGCGCGCACGGCCCCTTCAAAGTGGCGGCGAAGGACTCCGACTGGGCGGTGTAGTCGCCCAGTTCGGCGATAGCGGAGGTGCGGGTCAGGCGCCAGGCGCCAGCGGGTTTGAAGCTTCTCATACCCCTTCCTGTACGGGCCGAATCGAAACTGCCGGGTAGGTGCGGGCTGACGCCCACGAAACGGCGGAATACCAGCGATCCTGCTTCGGGAGGCCGCGTCGGGGCATCTTTCAGTCTCAGGGTGGGTGATCTCCTACCGGGGGTTCGAGGTGTTGTCGAGGTCCGTGGGTGCGTTGCGGTCGCATCCGCTTCGCCGTCGGGGGAGTCCGCCTGGGGGCATCGGCTTCCTCCTTCCTGGGGGATGCCGTCTGCTGCGGATGTCATAGTGATGCGGCTCGGATCCTCGGGATTACGGGGGGCGGCCGGGCTCAGCCGTTTGTAGGGGGTGACGCCCCGTGTTCGTGGTGTTCGGGCCTGTTCGTGGTGCGGACGCGGCGGTTGACGACGTGATCTTCGGTCTTGATCTCGGAGCGGGGGCCGCGGTGGATCCTGTGTGCGGTTCCGGTCCGGTTCTGGTGGGGGCCGTCCGGGCGGTGAGTTTGCAGGGTTGGCGGCGCGTGGTGTCGGTCCGTGCGGGGGCGCTTGTGATCGGGCGCCTGGTGCTGGGAGCGTCGGAGCGGGCTGGTGTCCTGGTCTGTTCGGGGCTGGGACTTGCGACTTCGTCGTTGACTGTTCCTTCGGAAGGGGCGGAGGGCGTGCCTGCGGCTGCGTCGTGTTGGAGTTCGACGGTTGCGGCGCGGAGTGCTTCGACCCCGGGGTGCTTTCCGGCGTCGGTGTGCTGTGGTGGACGGGCGTGTTCGGCCGGTTGTGGTGGTGTGCGAGTAGGACGTCTCGGGTGCGGTCAGTGGGGATGGGCTAGCGCACCGTAATGGTCTCGCCGCGGTTCGCGGCGGCCTTCGGTTGGTGAGGTGTGCGGAGGGTCTTGCGCCGAGAAGGCGGTGCGGCCCGCGGGGCGGGTGGAGTGTGTCTTGCTGCCGCGCACTGCTGGGGCATGGATGTTTCCTTTTCTGCTGCTTCTGCTGCTCGTGCTGGTGCGGTCGTCTTGCCCCGGCGAGGTTTGTACGGGCCGCGGGGCTGGAGTGTGCGTGCGGGGGTGCGGCCCCTGCTGTTCGGGGTCTTCGTTGACGGTCCGGTGGACGACTACATGCCCTTCCACGATCTGGGCCCGCAGGCGGCGGCCCGACTGCTTGAGGTTCTGCCCGAGGCGCAGCTGGCGGACCGCCAGAACCTCGCCCCCACCCTGGGGTCGCTGCTGCGGGCCTGCGCGCGCGCCGACGGGCGGGTGCGCCTGTCGGGGTACGCGATCGGCCCGCGCCGCCCCGACGAGCGAGTGACGGTGGAGGCGCTGTGGATCGCCGACCCCGACCTGCTCGACATGGAGGTCCACGACGAGCACGACGAGGGCTGCTGCTGCCGCGTCCTGTGGGACACCGTGCGCGAGCGCTACGGGCTCGACGCCCGGGCCCTGCCGGACGAGATGCGCCCCATGCGCCGCCAGTGGACGCACGGCTGGGTCGGCACCTGGCTGTGGTGGGACTGAACGCGGGCGGCGGCCGCACCGGCGATCCGACGTCGGGCGCGGCGGTGCTCGGCGTCGTAGGGGTCCGGGGCTGCTCGCTCCTGCGTTCCGGAATGTTCTCCTAGCCCGCCTGGGGCGCCCCGTACCAACGGTGATACGGGGCGCCCCAGGCGGGCGGCACTGGGGTTTGCGGAGTTTTTCGACCTGACTCGTTCCCGACATCGCCAGTAGTGGCATGAAGCGAATCGCACTGATTTCATCGTCGTCGTCGGAACTGGTCCGGGTACTCGCGGATCGGGGCGCGGAGGTCGTGACCGGGGGCAGTGCCCAGTCGGCCATCAGCGTCATCACCCCCGCTCTGCGCGATGGCACGGTCGATGCCGTTCTGCTCACCCGCCCGGATGAGCACGAGGCGGGCATGGTCAACGCGTGGGCCAGGTCCCTGGCCTCCTTCCTCCCCGCCACTCGCTTCATCGGTGTTGGCGACTGGTGTGCGGCCGGGGCTCAACTGGAGCCGGGCTGCACTCTCAAAAGACTGCTCGACGAACTCGGACTCGTGGCCGTCGACGGCGACGGCGACGTGATCGTGGCCGCCGACGGAGGCCTCGATCGTTCCCGGGTGGAGCCCGTCCCGGACGAGCCCGAGCAGGCTCCGCCGCTACGGCCGCGAACGTCCGATCAGGAACGGTTCGAGCAGTCGCCCGGGGCGGGTGACACCGGGTGGCGGCCGTGGGGCTCCGACCCCGGTCCGGACACCGCTGAGAACGCGGCGTGGGGTGCTGGCGGTCGGGAGCCCGGCAGCGGTGCCGGAGAGGGGGCGCGGCCGGCGCCCGCGCCCGCGTCCGGGTCGGCGGACGAGGCTCGCGGCCCGGCCTCCTTCGCCCCGTGGGGGCGGCCGCGGGACGCCGCACCTGCCGAGGCGATCGACGTTTCCGACTGGAGTCGCGTGGTCTTCCTTGTCTCCGGTCGCGGCGGGGTGGGCCGCTCGTCCCTGGCCATCAACATCGCCGAGCGGGCCGCCGGGAGTTTGAAGCGCGACGTCATCCTCATTGACGCCAATATCGGGCAGGGGGGCCTCGCCACCAACCTGCGGGTCGTTCGTGCGGGCGCGGCCGCTGCTCTGCCGACGATCGCCGATCTGGGCGCCGGCGCGAATGTGCAGCAGGTCGTCTGCGGGGCGGGCGAGGTGCGCGCCTCGGGCGGGGCGGCCATCAGTTTCGCGAGCGTCCTGGCCCCCGATCCCGACCAGGCGACTCCTGCGGCCTGCTCTCCGCAGCGCTATCGGCGGGTGATCGACCAGCTCGCTCCTGTGTCCGACCTGCTGGTGGTCGACACGTGCGTGTCCTGGCAGGCCGATCCGACCCGGATCGCTTCGGATCTGGTCGCGCCGGGATTGCGCGCCGGGGCGAGCGTCCTGGTCGTGTCCGACGCCTCCCTGGAGGGCGCGGAGGGGGCTCGGCGCCTTGTGCGCTGGGCGGGGCGTCTGGCTCCGGGGCGGGTGGCAGGTCTGCTCAATATGGCGCCCGCTTCGGCCGTCCCGGATCAGGCGATGGCCTCCCGGCTCTTCAAGCCGGCGCCGTGTCTGGCCGTCATCCCCTACGACGAGTCGGTTCGACTGCGCGCCGCCGCCGGGCGGCCCGTTCATCGGCTGCTGGGTTTGGCTGCGGACAGGGTTCTGAGCCACCTGGGGGTCGCGTGAGCGCCCGGCACCCGTGGCTGGCCCGGTTCGTGCCGGCGCTCGACGCCCTGGTGGCCGTCTCCGAACTGGACCCGTGCGCTTCCGACGAGACCGTTGTGTGGCGGGCGCCCGCTTTCACCTGGGCGCCTGGCACCGGCGAACAGGGACGCAAGGGTGCGGGGAGGCTGATGCCGCTGCGCGTCCACTGGAATGTCCTGTCCGGCGGGCCCGGTGTTCGTACGGGGTCGGCGGTCGGCCCCGGTGTGCTCTTGGACGTGGAGGCGGAGCCCGACCCCGTCACGGTCTCACGTCTGCGCAGCGCGGCCGATGACGCCCGCTGGGCGCTCTTCAGGGAACTGGACTTCTGGGCGGCCAAGGCGGTCGCCTCCGCGCACGCCGTGCGCAGTGCCGAGGTCGCCTCCAACCGGGGCGTTGAGGATGTGCCGCTCTTGGATCCTCCGGCCCTGGAGGCCGTGGCCGACGAACTCATGGTCGGCGAGCACGGTTTTTTCAAGCGGATGCTCGACCTGATCGTGCGGCCCGCCTGCTTCGACCGCGTCGACCCTCTGCGGTGGATACGGACCATGCTGCGTCGTGACGCGGATCAGGCGGTCGGCCGGGCCATCGGCGATGTTCTGCCCGGTCCTCGGATCCGGCGTCTGGCCGCCGAGCACCGTGGCGGCGAGCCTCTGAACCTGGACCGGATCATCGCCCTCTACAACCGGGGCGTCTCCCGCTCCAACCGGGTCGGCGCCGCTCGGGCGGCCCGGGCGCTGCTGGTCGGCGGTCTCGCCCCAGCGCGCCTGTCCGAGGAGCGGCTGATGGCTCTCCTGCCCTTCTCTCCCGGTGCGGAGGACGTCTACCTGGGGGAGTCATGAGCAGGCGCGAGTGCGCCGAGCTGCTGGCGGCCGTTGATGCCGGGCTGCTCGCCGTCACCGACGTCGTGCGTTCAGCCGCCTCGGGTGCGGAGGCGGCGGGAGACTTGCACGTCTCGGAGTTGCTGGCCGCCGCCGGGGTGCGTGAGTACAAGGCGGTGATGCGGCGTGCGCGGCACACGCACGGGGGCGCCTTCGACCCGACGCTGCGGTGGGTCGTCGACCCGCGCAGCCACGGCCGTCGCGTGTCCGCCTATGCCGATGCCCTGGCTCGGCGCCCGGCCACCTGGCCCGGGTTCCCGTTCACCCCCGCCCCGCAGGAGTGGCGCCAGTGAGGGTGAGTAAGACTGATCGGTTGCGCGCCGTCCTGGCCGGCGGCGGGGACCTGGACGCCCTGCTGGCCTCGTGGGAGTCGGATGTGCGGGCCGCGGCCGTGGGCGCCGCACGCCGCGTCGGGGTGCACCGCCACCATGAGGTCGAGGAGATCGAGTCCCTGGCGTGGGAGGAGGTCGCCAGGATGGTGGCGGAGGAGCGCAGCGGCATGGCCCGTGTCTCCTACAATTTCGACGCGCACCTGGTGATGCGCCTGCGCAACGCCGTCAGGTCGTGGATGGACTCCGAGGCCGGTCACGCCCCCGCCGCGCGTATGAGTTCTGTGCTGCGCCGGCGCCGGGCCATTCTGGCGATGATCGGCCGGGGCGTGAGTCTCGAGGAGGCGGTCGGCATCCTCAATGCCGCAGGTCGTCGTGACGGCGTCTACAGTGCCGCCGACCTGACGGTGGAGCTCGCCACCAGGGACGTGGACGACCCCGCGTTGAGCGTGCCCGCCCGACTCGGCCCCGACGAGGTGGCCGAGCTGATGATGGGGCCGGAGGCCGGTTATGTGCTCGCGCCGTTCGAGGGGCGCGCCTTCGTCGAGGACGTCACCGCCGACGTCGCACACGTAGACGACGACGCCGCCCGGGTCGTCCACGAGTGGCTGCGCACCGCATGGGAGGGCGACGAGGCCGCTACCGTCGGTTCGCTGGCGCGCAGGCTCGGAGTCGATCCGGTCGAGGTGGAGGCGGCGATCGACTTGGGGCGCTGGATGGCGGCCGGGCGCCTGATGAGTCTGGGGGTGAGTGTCGCGAGCGGGTCCTGCCGTCGGAGCGGACGCAAGTCGGCCTGACTCGGCGCGGGATGCGCCAGTAGAGGGCGGAACATTCCAACCGTGAGAGGAATACTCGTGAAATCCACAGCCCTCATCGCCGTCGTCCTGGCGGCGCTCATCACGACGCCCGCGGTCTCCGTGCCGGCCGACCCCGTTGACGGGGAGCCGGTCGTCGAGGCGTCCGCGCCCATCGCCGCCTCGGCGTCGGCGGTGCCGATCGCCGACGCGGCGGGCACCGCCGACGCCGAAGCCCAAGGCGTCTACGAGGCGGTGCTCCGGGCCCGTCTGGCGGCGGGGCGGGTCACCGTGGCCGCCTGCGACGCCGCCCCGCGCACGCTCGTCGGCACGGTATCCGTCACCGAGGTGGCCGCCGTCATCTCCGACGAGAGCAATCTGGCCATGTACCTGGATCCCGCGGTGCTGGTGGCGTCCAGGCGCGTGGACGCCGACGGCGTCGGATGGGTGGACCTGGCCGTGTACGCGGTTGACGATCCCGCCGCCGTCACAACGGTCGTGGGATCGGTGGTTGCCGCGACCCCGGATCCCGGGGCGACGGCGGATCCCGGCACTCATGGCGTCCCCGGGGGAACTGAGGTCCCCGGAGCGACGGCCGCCCCGGCGCCCACGGATCCCGCCACTACGCCGGGCCGGGTGCAGCCCGTCGGGCCGGAGGCGGATCCGGCCGGGCCCGCACCGTCGAGGCCCGCCGGGCCGGTGGATGTGGAGGTCGTGCCCGCCGACCCTGGGATGGAGATCCGAGTGGTTCCGGATCTGGCGGCCCAGGAGGAGCCGCCGGTCGTGGACGTGTCCGCGGCCGAAGCCGCCGACACGATCCCCGAGCTCACTCCGACCACGATCACGACCCTGACGGACGGCTCCGAGGTGATCACCCGTTCCTGGACCACACCCGAGGGAGAGAAGGTGACGCAGATCATTTCCAAGCCGGCTCCGGCGCCGGCTGCCGACACGATCCCCGAGCTCACTCCGACCACGGCTCCGGCGCCGGCCCCGACTCGGACTCCGACTGCGGCGCCAGCGTCGACGTCGAGCATCTCTCCGACCGGGTCGGACGGGAGCGCGGTGCGGTCCTCCGCCGCGGCGGGGGCCGCGAGCGCCGGAAGGACGAGCGGCGGCGCTTCCCCGGCCGTGGCGGTGGTCGGGCTCGCCGCCGTCGTCATCGCGGTGCTGGGGGGCGCGGCCCTTGCGCTGAGCAGGCGGTGGGGCGGCTTCGAGTAGACGGGGACTCCGTTCGTCGGGGAGGAGCACGAGCCGCCCCCGCGCCCCGGTCGGGTGCGGGGGCGGCTCCGACCGGGGCTGACTGGCTCCCGGAATCGCCAGTAGTCTCGTGGCAGACGAAGACTTCGAAGTTTTTCTTACTCCCGGCGAGCTCGCCCTGGCCCTGCGGGTGCGATCCTCCACCCTCGCCAACTGGCGCGCGGCCTCACGGGGACCGGACTACTTCCGTCTCGAGGGCAACATCCGGTACCGGATGAGCGACGTCAAGGCCTGGCTGCGGGGCCGGCGGGTGAGGACCCTGGAGGGTCTGAACCGCCCGGTGACACTTCAATGACGAATCGAATCCGGTCCGCGGCGGGGCGGGGCGTGGCAGAGTAGGTGTGTGCCCCAGCATCGTCTTCCCGTCGGCTCGTGGGGCAAGGTCACGGTCTCCCGGCGGGGCGGGGCGTGGCAGGCCCGCGTCTACGTCCGCGACGGCGACGGGGTTCGCCGCCAGGTGCGCGCCCAGGCCCCCACGAAGGCCGCGGCGAGGCGGGCCCTGGCCGCGGCGCTGGCCGGACGCGCGCGCCCGTCCACGGGCCTCATGGGGCCGTCCACGACCGTGAACCGGCTGCTGGAGGCGTGGCTGGAGCACGTGCGCGCCCTGGGGCGGGTCAGGCGGCAGACCGCGGACGGCTACGCCAAGATCGTGGCCAGGATCGTGGCACCAGCGCTGGGGGAGCGGCTGATCGGGGAGGTCACGCCCGCGGCTGTCCAGGCGCTCATCCTGGACACGTCCCCGGGGCAGCGGCACATGGCCCGTACGGTCCTGAGTCAGGCGTTCTCCTACGCCCGCCTGAATGGGGCGACCACCGCGGACCCGGTGCGCGACACGGTGGTGCCCGCCCCGGCCGAGCGCCGCGAGCCCGACGCCCTGACCGCCGATCAGGTGCGCGGGCTGCGGGCGGCGGTGCGGGACTGGGGGAGCGGGCGCAGGGGCGGGCCGAGGCCGACGACGACGCTCGCCTGCGCCGTTGACCTCATGCTCGGCACGGGCATCCGCGTGGGGGAGGCCTGCGCCCTGGACTGGGAGCAGATCGACCTGGAGGCCGGGACGCTGAGGGTCGAGGCGACCTACGTGGACGGAGCCGCTGGCAACCGCGGTGTTCAACGGGCGCCGAAGACCGACCGCGCCCGCCGGACCCTGCGTCTGCCGGACTTCGTGATCGTCTCGCTGGTGGAGCACGGGCCGAGGGACTCCGGGCCGGTGCTGGCCACCCGCAGGGGCACTCACATGTCGCCGGCGAACCTGCGCCGGTCGCTGCGCGCCGCCGTGGCGGCGGCGGGACTGGACTTCGAGGTCACGCCCCACACGCTGCGCCGCACCCTGGGGACCCTCCTGGCCCGCGAACTGGGTACCCGCGAGGCCGCCAACCAGCTCGGACATGCCGATCCGGCGGTGACCCTGGCGCACTACATCGCCCCCGAGCACCGCGGTCCGGACGCGCGGGCGGCCATCGCCGCCTTCATCGACGGCGGGGTGTGATCTTGTGGCCACCTTGCGACCACGTTGGATGTTGCGCCGGGTGAACAATCGTGAAGTCCCGGCCTCAAAGTAGTCACACCGACAGGGGCCGGGAGGCTCGTCGGGGCGAGGGAAATGCCGCGGGATCGTTGAGTTTCCGTGGTTGGGTGCATGGTCGCGACCGACTCCAGCAGGTCATCGGTTCGAACCCGATACGCGGCTCCGCACCCGGGCCCGCCGCCGCGACTTTCCGTTGCGGTGGCGGGCCCCGTCGGGTTCGGTGGTTGCGTCGTGTCTATTGACCCATGGCGGTTGTGGTCACTTTGTGGTTACTTTGCGACCACGTTCCTCTCCGCGCCGCTCCGGCGGGGCGCGGGTCCCGCAGGGAAGTCTCGGGGGTCCGGAGCGGCCGTCGGCTGCCTCGTGGGCGTTCACGACGGGTGCGTCCAGGGGGCTCGGCGGCGACGCCGCCCGCCAGCAGCGTCCTCCCGCCTGCGGAGTCGCCCGCCGCAGGCGTCCGCGCCCGCGAGCGCCGCGCCCCGGACGCCGCCCGGTGGACGCCCGGCCGGATGAGTTCCCCACCGCCACTGCGGACACGGACAGGGCGGCGGGGCCATAATGGTGGGGACCCGCCCGGTCGCAACCCCGGATGGGTCCCCGAGGTCGGCGGTTCAGAACCACCGGCCGAGGGCATCCACAAGGACACTGACGGCCCGGATCAGGCGAGCGATCGAGTTAATGAGTTCGCTCACCTTCCGGGCCGTTCCCCTGTCCTTGCGGACCTTGGCGTGACGGCCCTTGGGCTTGGTCACGGCCCTCACCTCCTCCCTGGCTCCTCACCTCCCCGGCAAGGACAGCGGGTGATCCGGGGGGAGGTGCCGGAGAAGGCCCGCCGAGCCTATGGCATGGGCTGCGGGGGCGTCGACACGATCCCGGACGCAGCGGCGGGGGTCATCGGCGTGGGCGCGGATGATGTCGGGAGGGAGGCTGAGGCGGCAGATGACGTCCGCAGCGGAGAGGCAGTGGACGGGCACGAGCGGTGGAGGCGGTCGCGACGGACCCAACTGATGGTGCTGATGATCAAGGAGCTGACCCAGCAGGCCCAGGCGACTACGGCGAGCCAAAGGTCAACCCGGGGCGTGGCCCAGGCCATGGCGATCGCCATGACGGCGAAGCCGATTGCGGCTGCGATGGCGCGGGTTCTCGTGAGAGTCGGTCCTTTCCCGGAGGGCTTGTTCGAGAGGGGCGCGAGGTTCACCCCTTTCTTGCGCTATAGCAAGATAGTCACTATGATCTTGCCATATCAAAAGAAGGCGGGGATGATGGACAAGGACCTCAAGAAGATCGTCAAGGCGCTGCGCGCCGCTGGCTACGACGTGTCCCCAACCAGGCGGGGTCATATCCGCGTTAGCCGCGACGGCCGCGCAGTGACGACATTCTCGGGCACCGCCTCTGACCGGCGGGCCCACAGGAACGCGCTGGCGGCTCTTCGACGAGACGGGTTCCAGTGGCCGCCCGGCCGTTGAGAACCCCCGCCCGGGACCCGCGCACCGCCCCAGGTCCGACCATCATCATCTCGTCACGAGCAGGAAAGGCAACCGATATGGATTACAACGCCACCCTCACCTTCACCCCGGTCGACGGCGTTGACGACGACGAGCTCGTCGACCGCCTGGTCGACTACCACCCCGCCGTCGGGCCCTCGGACCTGGTGTCCGGGGCCCGGGAGGCGGTCATCACCCTTCCCGCCGCGTCCCTGTCGCAGGCCATCACCACCGTCCGCGCCGTCGCCGCGCCCCTGGGCGTCCTTCACGGCCTGGAGATCGTACCCACCGCCGCCTGGGACCACCGCCTGGGGAGAACGACGAATGAGGACGACCTGATCGGCGTCACCGAGGCCGCCGGCGCCCTGGGGGTCACCCCTCAGGCCGTGCGCGAGCGCCTCGCCGCTGGAACCCTGCCCGGCCGCAAGATCGGCCGCAACTGGGCGCTGCCCGCCTCGGCGCTGCACCGGTGAGACGGCCGATGACCGGCGGAGCGCACGACCTCCGGCACGGGTTGGCCGCGTCCACGCCGGTCGGCCTGCTGGCGGTTGCCAGTTGATGTTGCACAGGAAAGCGGGCCGGTAGACGATTTCACGCATTGTCGATGAGCGTCATCATCTCATCGAGGTCGGCAACCCTGACTGCGGGCTCCGCCTCCGCCTCACGCAGGGCGTCGGCGTAGGGAGGAGATTGGCTCGCACTTAGAGCCGATGGTTGGTTCGCAGGTGAATGCACGTGACCACTTCGCTTATCCCGGTCTCCGCTCCCGAGTGCATCAGTATACACCATTCGCACTCCTAGCAGGAGGCCCGGTTCGGTCTCGCGGTTCACGATCCGGCGTCAGACGAGACGCGTTCGAACGGCGCCTCGCATCAGTCGGAATCAGAGCGCTCATCGACTGCCCGTTCGAGTTCTCGTCCGGCTGCCGAGACGTCCGGGCCGCGGCGCCCCTCGACCGCGATGCGCGGACGAAGTGTCTCATAGTGCACATACTCTCCTGCCGTATGATGAACGAAGGCCTGCGCGAGTACACTGGCCGTACTCGTCCCGGCTCTCATGAGGGCGCTCAGTGGCGTCAAATCAATCATGATCGGGAAGACGGCGGAAGGGGATGACCCATGACAGATGAGATTGAGTTGATCTGCGACGGGGAGGGGCTTGCGGTGCTCGGCGATCCGACCGCCGTGAAGCGCTTTCTCGACTCGGAGGGACTGCGGGCCCAATCCCAGGAGTTCCACCTGGAGCGACTCGGACCCGCATTGGAAACCGGATCGAAGATCGCAGAATTTGTTTCCGATATCTCCGCGAATACGGGACGATACGTGAGACTGACGAAAGAGTCGGCCGAAGACGTCAGACGATTCGGACTCATGCCGACGAGCGTCAGGGGAATCAGCCACGCGATGATCGGAGAACCGGGCTCGATCAGCAAGTGGATTCAGATCGAGGACGGTCCCGCTTCACTCCTCATGAACCCCGCGGTCCTCTCCGGAGTCGCCGGGATCATGGCTCAGATCGCACGGCAGCAGGAGGTGAAGGCGCTCAAGGAGCTTCTCGTATCCATTGACGGCAAGCTCGACGACTTACGACGCGGGCAGAGGGACCGAATTCTCGCCAAGATGGACCGCGCCGTCTTCGTCATCAGTGAGGCCATGATCATTCGAGAGCGCGGAGGCGATCGGGAGACGGCCTGGAGGAAGGTGGAGAATGAAGTCGGCACGATCGCCGAGGTTCAGGCGAATGCGCTTCGCAAAATTGAGGCGCTCGCAGATAAGGTCGGCGATGTCGACGACGGGACCGGAGTCCGCTCCCTGAAGAAGACCACCAATGAGATCGAGTCCGAAGTCGGCGTGTGGTTGGCGGTCCTCGCACAGTGCTTCCGACTCGAGAACGAGCGCGCCATCCTGGAGCTGGACCACGTCCTCGCCACCAATACACGGCACTGGGACGGCCACCGGATCGGCCTGAGCGAGGCGCTGCACGAGAAGCGCGACGAGGCCGTCAGAAGGACGACGGACCTCCTGGAGCGCCTCGACAGGGCCGGCGCCGTCGCAAGGAGCAACATCATACTGCACGCTCCCGCGGCGCATTCGGTGATCGACTCGGTCAACGCCGTCAACGGGTCGTTGGAGGAGTTTCATGCGTTGCTCGGCGACGAATCCCATTGGAAGGAGCTGGCGCGCATCCGCTGGAAGGACGCGATCCACGATCCGAATCAGTTGCGGAGGGCAGGGAAGGAAACTGTTAAGACTGTCGCGACAAAGGGGGCGGCTGTAGTTGTAGTTGCAGTTGCAGGCTTGTTATATGCGGCTGCTAGTGCAGGAGGCGAGAGCAACGATTCGGAGAATTCATCCGGCGACGATCCCGAGGGCTCGACGGACGACGAGTCGGAAGAGTCGTGGGACGACGAGTAGTCGTCC
>ERZ772993.124-NODE-124-length-39088-cov-99.833321_pt1 | contig 39088 bp, 63 predicted proteins | sample MGYA00580670_ERZ772993 | MGnify/ENA primary metagenome ERZ772993 (study PRJEB29015, sample SAMEA2737936) | human oral metagenome | biome: human oral; feature: human-associated habitat; material: dental | place: China | collected 2136 ... | reverse complement strand
CGTACTCGCGCCCGAACAAGTTTGTAGCGACCTCCAGCCGCTTTTCCTCGGGCAGCGTATTGATGGCGTCCAGTACGCGCAGAATTGTGCCCGTGGCGTCGCGCGTCATGTCCTTCTGAAACTGGTCCATATCCTCGAATCCCAGCAGCGCCAGCGTGCCCGTGACCTTTTTTCCGCCTGATTTCGCGGTCGACAAAATGGACATGAGCGCATTTGATGCTGTGGCCGCAACGTCCGCGCGGCTACCAAGAGACAGGAACGTAGAACCGAGCGCGGATGCGTCTTTCGCGCTCATTTTCAGCATGGACGCCGTGCCGCCAATACGCTGCAGCACGTTGATAATGTCGCCCCCTTTCGAGATCGCGTTGTCGTCCAGATAGTTGATCGTGTCGCCCAGCTCCTCGATGGCGGAAATCGGCAATTTGTAGACGTTGGCGATTTTGCCCATCTGGTCTGCCAGCTCCCCGGCTGGCAGATCGAATGCAACACCCATTTTTGCAGTGGTGGCGACGAATCCCAGCACTGCATCCTCGGCAACCCCCATGCGCAGGCCGGCCGCCGTCATCTCGGCCAGGTCCGTGGTGGCCATGGGCGTAACGCGCGCCATTTCCATGATTTTGGTTTTCATGGCCTCGAACTTCGGGGTCAATTTGCCGGACGAATCGCGCGCGCCATCCATCTGTTTTGCGACGCCCAGCATGGCCGTTTCCATTGCGGCCGCATCCTGCAAGGGTTTCGCGACAACGGCCGTTGCCGCACCAGCCACCATGCCCAGCGTGCCCAGGGCGCCCATTGCCACGCCGCGCCCATGGTTGATGCGGTCTCGCAACGTCTGGACCGTGTGACGCCGCGTGCGCAGCGCCGCTATGTGCCTGTCAATGCTCGCCAGCTCTGCGCGTCGCGCAGCGGCGCCCGCGACACCGCCGATACCCTTTTTTTCGTGACTCTCCAGCGTCCGTTTTTTCCGGTTCAGCCGGTCGATCTCTGCGCCAATCTGGTGCAGGTCCGTGGTGGTGCGGTTGACGGCCTGCCCGAACGATGCGGCAACGGTCGCACCGATGCCGACTACCACACTCAACGATTTCTGCATTTCCGCCTCATTGCTCGGTGCGCGGCCCACGCGCACACTGGAAATGCAGGGCTGCGCGAGTCATCACGCACGCGGCAGACCCTCAATCCACCACACGAAAACTGATGAGGGCATCGCCAAAATTTCCGCGGCGCTCCAGCCCGTGTGCGACGCCAGCGCCAGCACGTTGCCGCGGATGTAATCCGGCCTCAATCCAAAAAACTGGAATACGCCTGCTGCACTCGTTTGTAGTCCCGCATCGGCAGGCGTTTCAGGTCGTCCGGCATCACCTCGCACAGGTTCGCAAACAGCGTCAATTCACGGTCTGCAGGTTCGCCCCGCATTTTTTCGGCGACCAGCTGATCACCGACCGTCGGTTCCCGCATGCGCAGCGTGCTCACCGCGGCGCCAGCAATGTCCACGGGGCGCGACAGTGTGATGTCCACGTACCCCTGCAACGTCCCGTCCACAACAGCCAATCCAGTCATTTTGCGTGCCCTCGTGATGCGGGCGTTTCCGCGCCCGCGTTGCCCAAATTACAGCCCCAGCGCCGCGCGCTGTGATGCCATGGTGTCGCGCCCGTTGATGATGCGCACCATGTTTTCCACGTCGATTTCCTGCAGCACGTTCGCGCCGTGCTGCAGCTTGTAGTACGTGACGGCCATCGTGATTTTCAGGGATGATTTGTCGCCCGGTTTGATGGTGCCATGGTCAATCTCGCGAATTTTGCCGCGCATGGTGTGCACTACGGGGGTGATGGTCCCGTCGTAGGATTCCAGCGCCTCGCGCGCGGTGAACGGCACGATGCGCCCCTCTGCAACGTCCCACATTGCCAGAATGTCGCGGTCCACCGCCAGCAGCGTGAAACTGGCCTCCAGTTTTTCCATGCCCATGGTCAATTCAATAGGGGCATCCATGCCACCGCCGCGGAACTCCTCGGTTTTCAGCGCGATTTTCGGGGGCGTGAAATCCTCAATCTGGCCGGCATAGCCGCGGCCGTCCACGGTCAGGGTGAAATTTTTGCGTGCGTCACGGGCGGCCATATTAGAACACCTCCGTCAGGTAGCGGTTCGTGAGTTGCGAGCGGAACGTAATGTGCTCTGCCGGGTAGGACGCGGAAAAATCAAAATCCACGTACACACGGCCCTGCTGGATTTGGTCGGGCGTGTTCAGCTCCGGGTCCGCCCAGCAGCGGCCGTTGATGATGGCGCCGATGTTCGCGAGATGCCGCAGGTACGCATTGACGCCCTCCGTCACGTCCTGCAGGTACGTTTTCGTGATGTTGCGGTCCACGGCCCACATGTGCGCGCGTAGCAGCGAATCGTTGATCATGTCGGCGGTGCGGCGCACCGACAGGTACATCCATTTTGGATCGTTTTTGGCGCTGGTGCGGTTGCCCCACAACCGGTACCCATCCTGCCTGATGATGGTGGCGACGTGGTTTTCATTCAGCAGATTTGCGCGGCTGCTGGTGTCACCCAGCACGAAATCCACCGGGCGCGAAACGCCCACGATGCCATTGATGGGTTTGTTGCTGGGCGAGACCCAGAACCCCGAGTCGTTATCGGTTTTCGCGATGATGCCGGCCACGCACGCACTCGGGGGCGCATCGACGATTTGGCCGGTTTCGTTGAGTTTCCGTACCCACGGGTCCACAACGTACACTCGCGGGCTGCCGATCTGCTGTGCGTGTTTCTGCGCGGCCTCATCGTTCGTGTTCGGGCCGTCAGCAATGACCACGGCGCGCATGCGCTCGGCAATGCCCTGCAGCTCGGCGACCACTGCATTTTTCGTGTCGTCGCTGCGCTGGTGCGTGAATCCGGGCGCAATCAGAATGCGCGGCGCAACGCCCAATTTTGATTCGGCACCCAGCAGGGCATGCACGCCAGTGTATGCGCCCGTGTTGCTATCCACGCCACCCACGACATTTGCCAGCTGTTGCTGCGCATCGTCCACTGCCTCAACGCGCACGACGACGACGACGGCGCCGGCCTGGTCGAAAATGGAATCAAGCGCATCGGGCAGCGTGCCATCCGCGCTGCCCGTGTTTTTGCGCAGTTTTGCGGCCTCTGCGCGGCTGCCGGCAATCATGACCGGCGTGTTCAACGGGAATGCGGCTTCATCGGCACGCGGCGCCGTCCCGACGATGCCAATTACGGAACTGCGCACCGTCTCGATTGGACGGGCGCCGGTGTCGATTTCCAGAACCTCGACCCCGTGCAGGAAACCATCTGCCATTGCTATGCCTCGCAGCGAAAATGGGCGGAAACCCCAGGATTTCAGCCACTATGACGCGCGCGCGCCAGTTGTGGCATTGCTCCGTTCCCGCAAAAAAATGGGCGCCACAGGGCGCCCGAAATCCTGGGTTGTCTCGGATGTTGACCACACACCGGCCGCGGCCGGTGCCAAAAACAACCCCTGCATTTTACACGCCTGGAACGTCCGACGCTGCAGGCGTGGCGCTGGTGCCTGCGGCCGGTGCATCCGCGTCAGCGCCCAGCGCCGCATCAGGCCCGGCGCCCAGCGCTGGTGCATTTTCCGCCACCCACTCGGCGACCGTCTCGGGCGCGGCCTCGATGCGTTCTGCCGGCTGGCCGCCAGCATCCGGCGCCGCCGTAGCCTCACCACCATCAGCCACGGCCTCGGTAGGCGGGATTTCCGGGGCTACAGGCGATCCTACGGCCTCGATGGTGTCATCACCCTGCCCGGACGCTGCGTCGCCTCCTGCGGCCGCCTCTGCAGCGGCAGGCCCTGTTTCGGGGGCCGGTGCCGGTGTGGCGTCCGTAGTCGGCGCTATCTCATCCGTGCCCGCGCCGTCCGTGCCGCTGGCGGCCTCGATTTCAGGCCCTGCGGGCGTTGCAGGCTCCGTGGTGGTGTCATCACCCCCGGACACTGCGCCAGCGTCACCAGCGCCCGCCTCACCAGCCGGGGCGGGTGTTTCTGCTGGTACCTCACTCGCACCAGCACCGGACGCCCCGTCCATATCGCCAGCATCGTCAGCAACAGCGCTGCCAGTGTCGGCCGTGCCCCCATTTTCCGGGGGCGTGGCGGCGTTTTCGTCGGCGGCAGGGGTATCCGGTGCAGCCGGCGTTTCCGTGGCCGTGGCGGCCTCATCTGCGGGCGGCGCGGGCGTGCCTGCCAGGTCAACCGGATATCCGGGGTCCGCGCCCTGCTCAACTAGGATCGCCGGATCACCACCAGGGGGGCCAGGGACGATCATTTTCCCCTGCATCTGCCCGTCCATCAGCGCGTCGTACAGCTCGTTGCTGATGGGCACGCAGTCCGACGGCATCGCGTCGCCGTGCACCTCGCGCAGGTAAAAACCGCAGGTCCGCCGTGAAAAATAAAACTGCATTTTCCGCTCCTGAATCTCACCAACCTATGCCGAAAACAGTGCCTGCCGCATTGTTGCCGTTGCGTGCCGTCGGACACTCCCATGAAAATGTAGCGATTGCAGGCGTAACACCCATCGTCCAGCTACTACCATCGCGCGGGGAAATGATCGCTGCCAGACACTCATTTGGCCATGAAATAGGCCATCGGACCGTGTTATGACCGGTTGACGCGGAATTGACGTGGACCCATTGGATGATGAGGGAACCCAACCATGAGGGCAGTTTGAAAAATCCGCTCGTCCAGTTGCCGCTTTTCGCAAAACCCTGCGTACTGGCGATATTCGCCATCGCGTTGCGCACCCATCCCGTGGTCGCGACATGAAAACTGTTGTTGTCGTTAGCGACCGTGTTTGCTGTCACGGCAACGCCATGCGAGAAATCAACCGGCCCCATGAAACGCGTTGACCCCGTAAAAACTGGGCCGTCCAGCGCTGCGAACAGTCGTTTCAACGCGTAGATATTCGGTACGTATGAATCGTCCACATTCGCCAGCGTGCCCGTGTATTTGTGATTGTGGTTGAAATACCCGTCCGTCGTGAACGCCGATTTATTGCCACCCGTTGAAAAATACGTGCTGCCCGTGAACCGTGGAGATGCGAGCGGGGCCGCGCCCGGTACATCGGATACAGCCAGCGTGACAGCGCCTGTTTTCCCGGCCACGGACGTAACAGTGTTGGCCTGCGCGCCACTCGCGATTCCGTCCAATTTTTGTTTGTCGGACGCGCTCATGAAGCCGGCCGTGCTGGACGTGGCCGCTGCGTGCGCGGCGCCACCAGCGCCTACGTGCGCAATAGGCGCAGCGAGCGTGCGTACGCGCTGGTTCACCCATGCGGTGTTTGCCAGCGTGGTACTGTCAGCCCCGATGCTGGGCGTGGGCGCGGTCGGATTTCCCGAAAAATTGGGGCTCGCGAGCGGCGCTTTTTGTGTTTTCAGCGCGTCCACCTCGTTTTTCAGGTACCGCGTGCGATTGGCCAGCCCGCGCGCGGGCTCGTTGCTCACGCCATTTGGGCCGCCCACGACGGGGTCTACCGTTTCGATCTGGTAGATGCCCTCATCGAATTGCGGGGTTTCCGGCAGGTTTGCCATTTATGCGACTCCGTGGTTAAACGCCCCGTTGTAGCGGCGCGTTCCATCGTAAAAATTGGGCGCGCCAGCAAACGACAGGCCCACCAGACTGCAGCGCACCGGTGCTGTGACCTCCAGCAGGGCGCGGATTTTTGCGGCCTCATCGCGCGTCACTGGGCGGTTCAGTTTCAGTCTGTATTCCGCCCAATTCCCGGATTTGCCGTGGTTGATGCTCCCGTCGTAACGCTCCGACGCATCGTAGCGTCGCCCGCCCGATCCCTCCTGCAAGCGCGCGTCGCCATGTCCGGCGTTGCGCAAAATTCGTTTGATTGCCCAGACCGTGCCTTTTTTTCGGTGGATCGCCACGCTGTCGCGGATCGCCGCGCGTTTTTCAGCGTCCGACCATGACGGTTCCCACTCATCCACACCGAATGCCCACGCCAGCCACGGCAGCAGCGGCGCGGGGCAGCGTGCAGGGCTCCATACGTCGCGCAGCGGCACCTGCAGGGCCGTCATGCGTGCAATAGCGGCCTCAATGGCGCGCTCCTGGGGCGTGGCATTCGGCGGCAGCAGCGAGCGTGTGGCGTCAGTCATCCACGCCCCCGATGGTCACTGCCACGGCCGTGCAATACGCGGCCTGGTCCCAGCCGATCACTACATCCTGCGCGGGCTGCACCAGCCGCACATTCTGCACGCCCGCACCATGCAACGCCGCGAAAATGCCCGATCGCGTGACGTCCCGTCCCAGGCGCCGCTGTGCCTGTGCGTAGCCCTGCGCGGCCGCTGTGGCCTGCGCCTGCACCTCATCGGCGCCAGCGCCCGGGTAGACCGTCAACACGGCCTCGATACGATACTCAGCGACGCGTGCGCCCGTTACCTGCACCGTGTCGCACAACGGCCGCACATCCTCGGCATTGAGCGCATCCTGCACCGCACGCAGCGTTTCCGCGGATGGCGCACCATTGCCGGCGCGCGACAGCACCGATACGCCGACCGTGCCGGGTTGCAGGTTGCGCACGCCTACGTCCAGCACGTCGCCCGACGCAGAAAGCGCATGGAACTCATACGCACCACGCGCGCCAGCAGTGCTATAGCCCTCCAGCGAGAGCGTCACACGCTCGCGCAGCTCGTCGTCTGTCTCGTACACGGGCGGCGTGGGCGGGATGGTGTTTGGGTTGCCCGGGTCGCGAACCAGCCGCGTCACTGCGTAATTGCCGGCGATTTGGTCCAGGTCCGTGCCGCGTGCATACGCTAGCATCGTAGCGCGCGTTGCGGCGTTGATGCGCGCGCGCAGCATCATCTCCCGGTACGCTGCGACCTCAATTATTTTGTACGCCGGGTCGGCCTCCGTCAGGGCCGAAAATTCCGGCATCAGGCGCCGCAAATCCGCGAGCATCCCCTGATGGATAGCCTCGAAATCCAGCGTTTCCACCGCATCGGGCGGCTGCAGGCGGGTGAGGTCGATTTGAGAAAATGCGGTCCTCATGCGCGCACCTCCAGCCCCTCCAGCAACACCGGCTGGCCGGACACCGTGTACGTGCCCTCGATGTCCAGTGACACGCGCCCAGGGGCAGCGCTCGTGACACGCACGCGCTCAACAGCAATACGTGCTTCCCAGCGCGCCAGCGCCTCGATGGTGGCCGCGGTGATTTGCATGATGGTTGCTCGGTTCAGGGGGGCGTCGATCAGCTCGAACAGCCGGCTGCCATAGTCCCGGCGCATGACGCGCGATCCAATCGGCGTTGTCAGAATGTCGCGCACGCTCTGGCGCAAATGGCTGATGCCGTCCAGCGCGCGGCCCGTGTGTGCGTCAATCCCGTTCATAGCGCCCGATTATGCGTGAAATCCCGCGTCCGCGCGCGCGGCGTCGTTGCATCACTCATACGGGCGGCCCGCTCATTTTTTCGCCCGGCTCCACGCCAGTATGTCGGTGGCCCGCGCCCACCGAAACCCCCTTGTTTGTGAGGCCCCCGGACACGGCCAGATCACCAGCAATGGCCGCCGTGCCGGTGCCTGTCATGCCCGCGGCGTACGTCAAATGGCCCTGTACAGTCAGCGTGCCCGTGCAGGTCGTGGCGGGCGTGTTGAGCGTGACGCTGCCGCTGGCATTGATGCTGGCCTGCTGGCAATTGATGACCACGCGCGCGCTGCCGGCATTGACGGTCAGCAGGTGCGCGGCACTGTCGTATGTGACGGCCGCGCCGTCCGGAAAATGCACGGCCTCGATGCCCGCTGATGTTTGCGGCGCGGGGTGCGCCTGCTGGTACAGCGCGGGCAGCGCCACGGCCTGCCCCAGGTCTCCATAGGGCGCCAGCACCAGTACCTGTTCCCCGGGGCGCGGCGCCGACCATGTGCGCGTGTTTCCCGCGCGCGCGGTCAGCCATGGCAGCCAGTCCGTAATGAGGCCGCCCACATCCACCGTGACGCGCGCCGCGGCCTCGTCCAGGGCGGCCACGGTGCCGATGCGGATCATGTTGGACAGCACGCGGTCTGTCTCGGCCAGCGCCCATGCGTCCATCACTGCACCTGCACGTATTGTTTCTCGTGGGCCTCGCCGATTTCCGGCGCCCACGAATACAGCACAGCGGGCGTGATGCCAGCGTCATCAAACACGCTGCGCCCCACATGCACCACCTGTTGCCACTCTACGCGCCAGCACTCGTACTGTTCCTGTTCCGGCGCGAAATCGTCGGGCCACGCGCCCTGAATTCTCGCCTCGCCGACCGGCAGCCCCCATCGCTGGCCGTGCACGAACGCTGCCAACGCGGCGGCCATTTTGCGGATTTCCAGCGCAGGGTTTTTCGCCTGTCTGAATCCCAGCACAATGCGCGCCTCCCAGCGCGTGAGCAACGCCAGCTGCCCCGTCATGGGGTCCAGATCGTCCGGCGCCTCCATTTCTACCAGCTCGACCAGACAGGCCGGCACCGGCAGCGTTTTTCGATCCTGTCGGTACGCCTCCACCGTCACCCAGCCGCGGAACTCCGCGCGAATGTGCGCAGTGATGGCCTCGTGCAGCGCGCCCAGCTCTAGTTCTGTTTTTGCATTCGCCACTCGATTTCTCGCGCGAAAATGTCGATGAAACGCTGCCCATACTCGGCAGCATCGATCATGCGTTGCAGGTACCGTTCTGCGTTTTCCGAGATGTCCTCGCGCATCCTGTCCAGCGGCAGCCGCTCCCGGCCGCGTCGTTTGAATACCTGAAACGTGCCACTGCGACCGCGCGCAATGAACGCGCCCGGCACGTATCGGCCGGCCATTGCACGCACGCCGCCGCGCGTTTTTTTGGCGCCCAGATCGATCAGCGAAACGGCATTCAGCCCGTACCATACAGGCGCATCAACGCTCGCACCGTTGTATTTTCGCGGTCGCAAACGGATGCGCCGACGCACGACGGACCGTTTGATTTTCAGCTCGTCGCCAAGCTCCCGGGCGCTGCGGCTGCGCGTGTATGTCTGCATTTTCGCGGCTGTGGACCGCATCGCGCGTCGCACAATGTCATCGGTCGCGCCCAGCTCCAGCGCGCGCCTGCGCAGCTGTTCGGCGTTGATCTCGACGCCAATCATGGGTCCACCGCCGCCATTTGCAGAATGCCCATGCCCGTGCCGTCCGGCTGCGCGTTCGTGAGCACGTCAAAATCTCGCCCGTCCAGCCGCACAACATCACCGCGCAGCACGTCCGAGATGTCGGACCATTTGCACGTGAGGCGCGGCCGTGAGGTGTCCAGCTCGTATTCTCCAAGCTCCGCATTCAGGTAGGGGTCATCGAAAATGCCCGCGACCTCGCGCAGCTGCACACCATCCCTGCTGATGGCCGCGATGGTCGCGAACTCCGCGACCTGCAGGAATGCGTCGAGATTCTCCCACAGTGCCTGCGGCATCAGTATTTGCGCGGGCGGCCGGGTTTACGGGCCGCTGGCTCGATTTCTGCGCCCTCGTCTGGTGATTCCTCATCCTCGACGGTTTCGGCCTCGTGGTGGGGCTGTGGTGCATCCACGGGGGCGCCCGCACGCGCAACACGTCCGCGCCGTACCAGCATGGCGGCGATGTCCAGCGGCACAGTGACCACGGCGCCCGGGCGGGCAACATCGCCATCTACGACAATGGCGGCAGTGACGCGCACCTGCACGGTTTCTGTCATTTTTCGATCCTCCCAGCAATCGGCCGCGCCTGTCCGCGGCCCGCGTCATCAGGCTTTTTTGCCCAGGCAGAACGATTCCACGCGACGCAACGCAAAATCAACATCCTGGAACGTGATGATGCGCAGCCGGCCGGATTTGCTGTTGCTGTAGGGGTCCACGTTGATTTCCAGACCACCCCACATGGCGATGATGAGATCACCAAAATTCCCCATCACCACATCCCCGTCGTTGATCTGGTTCGTAATTTCCGTGCGGTAGCCGTTGACGCTGCCGCCCTGCTCCCAGATCGTGCCGGCGCCGACGCCCTCGAATTTCAGGGCCGTTTTTGCGTGACCGCGGAAACGTGCATTGGCCACGTAGGCCATGCTCGACACGTCTGCATTGTCCACGGCGATTTCCGTTTCCATCTGCACCAGCTCGGCGAACGTCGGCCACTGACTCGCGAACGTAACGGCGTTGACGCCGTCGTATTTGGTAATGCCGCGCGGCTGATTCTGCGAGCCGCTGCCGTAGTAGGCGGCCTTGTCGATGGTCAGCGCCATAGACGTGGCCAGATCGAGACGCACCAGTGCTTCTACGTCAATCGACGATTGTTTCAGCATCCGGCGCGTGATCTCCGAATACGCAGCGACAGTTTTAGGGGTGATGGGGATTTGGCCGAATGCCTGCGTTGCATTTCCGGCGTCCTCATCCTCGCCGATCCAATACCCCTGCCCGCCGCTGATCTGGCGCGGAATATCCACATTGCCGACCAGACCGCCCAGCGTGCGACCGAGACGCAGCGCAGTGGAACGTGCGCGCAGCATGTCGATAAACGACGACGCCAGCAGCTCGGTGCTCACCAGATTTCCGCCCGTTGCGCCATCTGCGGCGCTGCCGCTCGTGCCAGTGTTCAGTGCGCGGGCAGTCAGCACGTCCGCGGGGATGATGACCCCGTTTTTAGGCTCTTTTTCGAGTTTTTCAGCGGCTGCGCGGCACGCCTCGAACTCGAACGCTGCGGCCTCCTGGGCGCGACGGTCCGACGGTTCGACCATCGCGCGGATCAGGTTCAGGACCGAGAATTTCCGCGATTCGGCCTGCGACAGGCCGATGTTCGCGTTTTTGGTCTGCTCGGTCAGCGGCTCCTGTTTGGCGCCGGCCATGCGCGACAGCACAGCGGCCTGAAAATCCTGCACGCTCGCGCCGTCAGCAATGGCACGGGCGGCCAGATCGTGCACCCCGTACATCTCGCCAATTTTCGAGATTGCGCCGCAGCGCTGGCGTTCGGCCTCGGCGGCAGGGATGGTGGTATCAACCGACGCGGGGGCGCCAGTGTTCGGGGTTTTCACGTCCATTTGTTGTTCCTCGCGGGGTTGTTCGTGGGGTTCCGGCGCGTTTTCTGCCGGGGGGGATTGCTCGTTGCGTTTTGCGTGTTTTGCGGTTTCCAGCGCGCGGCCCACGCCAACCGTGTGATCTGCAGGAACCGGCACAATGGAAATTTCCAGCGGCTCCCAGCTCGTCCAGCGCACCGTTACGGGGGCGCCGTCGTCGCCCTCGACAATCTCGCCGTCGTGGATCGCATAGCCGACCGAAACATGCCGCCTGATGCCGTCCACCACGTCCTGAAACACCTCCTGGGCGCGCGCGGAACGGCTGAAACGCACCACGGCGCGGCCGCGACGGTCCGCATCAATGCTCGCGCGCTCGACAACGCCGATTTGCTCGTTTTCGTGGTTCAGCAGCAGCGGCGCGCCGTCGTGCAGGCGATCCATGATGACCGCGCCCGGCTCGTGCGACAGAATTTCAGTCCCGTACCAGCGCTGCACCGGCGTTTCACTCGAAAACGCCAGCTGCACCGTCCGTTTTTCGGTGTCGATCGGCCCGACCGCTGCCTGCAGCACGCCGCGACCGTTGTTTTTCGCGCGAATCTCGGCGATTCGGTCAGGTTGCATCGTCATTTTTGCCCTCGTTTTGGCCGTCGGCGCCGGCGATTTCCGCCTGCACCGTGGCCTGCAGATTGTTGCCCAGCACCGCGGATTTTATGAACTCGTCAGGGATGCCCGCGCCCCGCATTTCCGCGATGTCCGACGCAATTTCGCGCCACACATCCGACGGGTCGCGCCCCTGGTCTCGGATGATCTGGCCCGGCGACATGAGAAACTGGTTTTTCGCGCTGATCGCGGCCTCGATGTCGGCGCGCGGGTCAATCCACGCCCAGCGCCGCGGCTGCCACAGCACGCGTGAGTAGCGCGCCAGATTGTCCGCCGTGGCCGGCGTGCCATTGACCACCACATGCCCGCGCAGCAGCGCTACGCGCAGCCACGCGTCGTAAATGGGCTGCATCAGTGACTCGGTGAGCCACGCCTGTAGCTCCCGCCAGTGCTCGCGCTCGTCCAGTGTGCCCTGCCTGATGCTGGAAAAATTGACGCCCTCCAGATCGTTGGCCAGATTGTTGTACAGCACGCCGAAACCAGCCGCAATGCCGCGCAGCGCGGCCTTTGAAAACGGGGCGTAGTCGTTGCTGGGAAACTGCGGCGCCCATTCCTGCAGCTCCGCGCCCTCCGGCAGCACATGGAACGTTCCTGGCTCAATGTCCAATTGAAAATTGGCCTGCTCGTCCTCATCCATCCGCGGTCCCATTCCGTCGCGCCAGCGGAACAGACCCATTTTTGAGGCACCGACGCGCGCATTCACAAGCGCCGCCTCCTCGAAACCGCCTAAATTTTTCAGCCGGTACAGGCCCGTGGCCATCCATGGCAGGCCGCGTTTCTGGCCCACCATTTCCGGCAGAAACCCATGAATCACCTCGTCGGCCGGAACGCGCAAATAGTCGCCCTGACTGCTCGAATAGTTGTACGCCTGCCAGTCCCGATCGGCCGAAAAATAGTACGCCACGGCTCGGCCGTAGGCGTTCCGCTCGATGCCAGCTCGGATGAAATGCCCCCGCGGCCGGCCAATGGGCGCATCGTCGTTGTGCGCCACGTCCACGCGCTGCGGGTCCAGCACCTGCAGCGCAAAACCGAATTTTCCGGCGTCGCGGCCCCAGATTTTGCGAATCATGAACTCGCCGTCGGTAACGCAGGATTCCATGGCCTGCGCCTCGATGGCGCGCAGGGATTTTTCACCCGCAACGTCGCAATTTTCCCGCCGCGACCACTCCGAAAACGCGGCCTCGATGGCCTCATTCGCTGCAGCGTCCATCTGCCCGTCGGGCAGCAGGCATTGCGCCTGCAGGATGATGCCGGACGGGCCGACAACGTTCTGTCGGACCATCCGGATAAACGCGCGCGCGTAGTCGTTGTTTCGCGCCTGCTCGCGCGATCGGGCCACCAAAACGCGTTGATGCCGCAGCACCAGCGCATCGGCCGTCTCGGGATGCGTCAGCCAGTCCGCAGTGAGGCGCGTAGTCTCCGCTCCTCCAAAACTGCGCAGCTGCATGGGGCGCAGCCGGGGCGCTGTGCGCGCGGGCTGTTTGCGCGTGCGGAATCGGTCCAGCAGTCCCATTATGCGGGCCTCCGAAATGACACGCGCACCACATCACCAAACACGTTCCCTGCTGCTGCGCGGCGTTTTTGCGCCAGCTCCCGACGCAGCATGTCGCGCAGTTTCAGCAGCTCCGGTAGGGGCGTGTAGCGCAGCTCCCGATTGTTGATGCGGTACTGCTCCTGCCCCGTTCTCGCACGCCCGAGAATGACGGCCTCGACGGCCTGCAGTGCCTCCTCGGCCCATTCGCGCGTGTCGTGGCCAGCCGGCAGCTGTGCAATGTCCGGCTCAATGCGCAGGCGCCCGCCCTCGACATGCTCGACGTGCTGTCCCATTTGCGCACGGATGGCATACACGTACTCACCTGGCACCCACTGCGCCGATTCGGCCGCAGACGCGCGGAAAACGTGGTTTCCCCCATCATACGCGGCCTGCAGATTGATGGCCATCGGCCCGCGCAGGTAGGCGGTGAGCGTCCACAGCGGCGCAGGCAACGCCGGACGCACGACATGCGCCACCAGGGGCAGCCCTGCCGTGATTCGGTCCGGGAAAATCTCGCCGATGCTCACCAGTTATTCACCCATCCGCCGCGTTTTTGTCGGCCCGGTGCCCGGGCGCTACGTGAGCGCGCATTCTGGACAGCCTCGGCCAGCCTGTCCCGTTGTGGTGTTTCCGTTTTCTGCCCCGTCAACGGGTCAGGCGGGGCGCTGGGCGCGTCATCTGGCAGCGGTGGCACATCCACCTCACCCAGCGCCTCGCGGGCCGCCAGCGCCTCGTTTACGTGTTTCTGCGCGCGTCGCAGCGATGGCAGCGCGATTTTCAGCGCGGCCAGCGCGTACACGCGACAGTCCAGCGCCTCGTTACGTTCCGCGGTTTTGTGCCACTGGCGCACCGGAAACCCCCGGTGCGTGCGCGTAATGAGCGTTTCGGCGGTCAGCTGATCGTACCATTCTGGCCCCCTGCTGGCCGGAAAATGACAGTATCCCGGCCCGGGCGCCGGGATTTTCAGACGGCGCATGGTCATCAATTTTGCCTCGTCCGTACCCACCAGAAACAGATCAATGGGGCGGCGCCGTTTGCCGGAAATTTTGCGTGACGGCGCAGCTACAACCGGGCGCCCCCAGCCCGCAACGCCCTTCACGCCGAATATCCGGCGCCCCGTTTTTCCGCGCAGCCACTCATAGGCGGCCTGCGTACTGCCGCCCGTGCCGCCCGTGTCAACGCAGGCGGCCGCGATGGTCAGCTGCGCGCCCGATTCGTGCTGGTACGTGCCAGACAGAAACGCCTCCAGCTCGTCCCACGGATCGCCCGTCAGCACATCGCCCCAAAATGTCTGATAGTCCACGCTCCATGACTCATCGCCCACGCCCCACGCCACCACCTCGCATTCCAGGCGGTCGGGCTGCATGTCCACGCCAGCTGTGAGCACCAGCCCGCCCATTGGCACGGGCGCCGGGTATTGTTCGGCGCGGGCCTGCAGCGCGGCCGCGTCCGCTTTTTCGCCCGTTTCCTCCCACGTTTCGGCCAATGAGACATTGACGAACGTTTGCATGTCCTCGGCGGCCCGCTTTTCAAGAAATGAGCGCACAATGTCCTGCAGGCGCCTGAACGTGCTGTACAGCTCCGATAACTGGTAGCTCGCGTGCCCACGAAACGGCAGCGCTGCGACCCATTTTCCGGCCCGGATCGCCGCTTTTCGCTGGCCGTCGTCCCACAATGTCCCGCAGTGCGGGCAGCTGTAGCGCGCGGTTTCCGGCAGCTGTTCCGCGTCCTCATCATCGCGCCCGTCCCAGCGCACATTTTCCCAACGCAGCCAGTCCCACGCGCCACAATCGGGGCATGGGACATGAAAACGCCGCTGGTCTCCCTGCAGAAACGCGGCCTCAATGTAGCTATGCCCGCGCACCGTGGGGGTGCTGATCTCCAGCAATTTCCGCTGGTCGCCGAACGTCGCTGCGCGCTGCCAAATGAGCGACACCGGGTGCCCCTCGGCTGTCACCTCGTACCCGTCCACCTCGTCCACGACAATCAGCGGCGCGCTGCGCCCACGCATGGTTTTTGGGCTGCCCGACCAGGCGAACATCAGAAATCCGCCTGGGTAGGATTTCATCTGCTGATTGTTCACGCCGTCCCGGCCGCGTGGTTTCGCGATCCGCGCCTGTAACGCGGGGTTGCTGTCCACCAGCGGCTGAAATTTCGCGGCCAGCCACGTTTTCAGGTCCGCCTCGCTGGGCTGCATCATCATTTGCGAGACGGGGCGCATTTCGATGTGATACGCCTGCCCGCACAGCGCCAATTGCGTTTTCCCTACCTGTGCGGCCCATTGCAGCGTGATGCGGTGGCAGTCAGGGTTGACCAGCATATCCATTGGCTCGCGCTGGTACGGGGCATTGTCGAACCGAATCAGGCCCGGTACAGCGTTGCCTACCGGGATTCGCACATTGCGTTCTGCCCACTCGCTCGGCAGCAGGTCCGGTGGCGGCACAAATGCCTGCAGCGCGGCCCGAAACGCGCGCGACAGTGCGGGCGTGTTGTCATGCGCTCCCATCGTTTCCTGCGGCCTCCGCGTCCTCTGACGCCTGAATGTCCAGGTCTAGTTCTGATAGGGCGGTCAACGCCTGGTCGATTTCCGCCAGCAGCAGCGTTTTCAATTTTCGCTCGTCCGTCAGCCCCAGCAGCGACGACGACACGCGCCCTGGAACGTTGCGCAGGTTCGTTCGGATTTCCGCAAACAGGTTCGTGAGGTTCCGCGTGAGCTGATCGGCGCCCACCACATCCCCGCGTGCGCGGGCCACCTCGATTTCTGCCAGATCGGCCTGCGCGCGCGTCAGGCGTGATTTCTCCGACGCATAGTCGATGTCCCCGTTTCCGGTGATGGCCCGGTCCTGCAGGTATTTGATGTATCCCTGGACCGCGGGCGCGATCTCGTAGCGCCCGCGCTCGGTGCGCGGGATCACGCCGTCAGCCGTCAATTGCTGGACCCTGCGCGGGGTCATCATCAGCAATTTGGCGATGGTGCCGACGGGGTGCGTTGCAGGGGCTGCCATGTGGTCGTGTTTCGCGCGTTTTCGTTGTTTCGCGCCCGCATTTTCCGCGCGCGCGGTTATCGCAGACTGCAGGCCCGCCCAGGGCGAGACGGCCGACGGACGGCATGCCCTGGGGACAGCGCGTGCCGTTTCCGGGCTGCACGCGAATACATCCGGGGGCGGCCGGCATACTCTGCCGGACCATCGGAATATCTGCCTCTTGCGCTATCTGCCCTCATCTTCTGCTATCTCGCCACCATCTCCCGAAACGAACTGTGATTTTTTTATCACTCACAATCCAAATGCCGGGGGCGCGTAACCCCCGCGCCACCCCGGGCGCCAGAAAGTACCTTCGATACGGGGGCATGCCCGCCCGACGGACGGCCCCCCGGGAGGGGGGCGCGCTCGGTTTACTGATCATCATCGCCCTGCCACGAATCCCCGCTTTCCGTTGCATTTCCGCCCGAGTTTTCGGGGGGGGCGTTGCGCTGCATGGTGCGCACTACCGCCACCAAATTGTCGTGAGTCTCGGCGCACGCGTGGTACGCCTGGGCCGTTGCAATGTGATTGCTGATGAGCGACTGCAGACGCCCATCACGGGCGCGCGGCAGGGGCGCGCACGGTTGCATCAGTACCTCCGGAACGCTGGCCAGCAGGCGTTGCACGACGGGCCGTTGCGCGTCCCGTGTTGGCAGCATTCCACAGCCGCAGGCCGTCCCCATCGACAGCACAATCAGCCAGTTTCGGGCGCGCCTGCACATAGTCGCGCACCTGTTTTGCGGCCGCCTGTCGTTGTTGCTCACGCTGCAATTGCTCCTGTAGATGCCGCCGTTCGATGGCGGCTGCCATGTCCCATTGCTGTTTTGCGGCCGCTACCTGCTCGGCCACCGCCTGCGCGTCGCGCAAATCCCGTTTGGCCAGCTCCGCCGAGAAATGCGCGGTACACGCCGTTTTGCCGGCCGCACGCCCATAACTGTACGTGCCCAGCAGCACCAGCGCTGCGAGCATGCACAGCGCCGCAAACGGGCCTGCAGAACGCGCCACCATTGCCGCACGGATCATGTCATGCCTCGTTCGTTGACAGGGGCGCACTGGCCGCCAGAACGGGCGGTGAGGCTGTCACTGACACAGGCACGGCCGACGGCCAGCGGTACGCAGTCACGCGGTCCGTGCGAAACGCCATGACCGACACCGCGTCGCCCTGGTTGCCGCCCAAAATCAGCAGGTTGCCGGCCACGTCCCGGCCGATTACGAAACCCACATGCCCACCGCCGCCCGGCCGCGAAAACACAGCCACACACCCATAGACCGGAAACTGCAGCGGCCGCCCCCATTGCTCCCAGCTGCGCGCACTCTCAAACCGCGTCGAAACGATGCCCGAAAATTCGAGCATCGCGCCCACGAACGCGCTGCACCATGGCGTTTCATCGTCCCGGATTCCCCCGCGAAAAATCGCGCGCCACCAGCCCAGAATGCGCGGCTCATGCCGCGGGCCGCGTATCTCGCGCGTCCCTATGTATTTTTCGGCCTCGATGATCCAGGGCGGTTTCTGCATGTCATTCATCCCGTTTTGCGGCCGGCGCGGGCAGTCCCAGCGTCTGCGCCGTCAGCTCAATTACGCGTGCGTGCAGCGCCGCGTTCTGGTCGTACAGGCCGCGAATGGTTGCGGCCTGGTGGTCAATTTCCCGGTGCAGCGACGGGATGTATTCGGTCTCCCATGCCATGCGCTGCATGGCCAGACCCTCATCACCAAATTTGCGCCACAGGTACCGCACCACCAGCGCAATGCCGATGCCGCCGCCGCCTGTGACGCCCAGCGCGGCCAGCAATTTGCCGGCCCACTCGATGATCTGCGTTTCAGTCACGCCGTCCATTTTTCGCCCCGGAAAAAATGGGCCGCGCATTATCCGCGCGCGCCTCGTCCGCGTCCAGTTGTGGGGCGCTGGTGCCACGTTCGGCGCCAGCGTCCAGAATGTTCCGTATCTGGCGGCGCGACAGGCGCATCAGCGCCGACACGGTCGCCACGTTCGCCCCATCCTGCACCATCCGCCGCACCGCCTCATCTCGCGTGCGCTGGTGCACGCTGCGGCAGTTTGCAGGGTGCATCATCTCGCCCCCGAACCTGCGCGCGAGTTTTTCTGCGTTTTCCTGCCCCAAAATCTCGAACAACCGATGCCCCGGACCGATGGATTTTGGCACGTACAGCATGGTGCGCCGAGATTTCCGGCCCGGCACGCCCGCGATGATTTCCGGCAGCCGACCCACCAGCCGCAGCGCCGCAGCACGGCCGATTACCTCGGCCAGCTCTCGCACGGTCGGCGGCAGATCGCTCAAATCCTCGTCACTCACGGGCGGAACTCCTCGATGTTCCACGCGCAACACGCGCTGTCGGTCGGGTAGACGGCCATCAGCCGGAACGGAAAAACACTGGCGCTGATGCGCGTTTTCGCTCGCGCATCGTCGCGAAACATCGCGCGCGCCCCTTTCACCTCGTGCAGCTCAATCGAGCGATCAGCGCGCTGCACAACGAAATCGGGCGTGTAGCTGCACCGGTTGCCCAGGCGCAGCGTCAGCCCCTCGAACGCCCACCACAGCACATCACCCGTGGCCTGCTGGGCCATCAGGTACCGTGCGTATGCGGCCTCCGTTTTGTTCATTTGCCCGGCCGGCAGGCGCCCCAGCGCGCCCGTGGCGGCGTTTCCGCCCATGGGCAGGGTGATTCCCTGTCCGGCGCGTTGACGACGCGACAGTGGGGCGCTGGCGGGCTGCGCGCGCACCTCCTGCGCCGGTGCCGCGTTTTTTTTCGCAGCCTGCCGCTCCAGCAGGGCCGGCAGGTTCGCCAGCTCCGGAAAATCCATGCGCCGGCGCCCCATCATCGAAACTCCCGCGCGAACCGCACGTACGCATCTATCAGGGCGTCATGATCCCACGACGCCCACGCAGCCTGCGCATCCGCGCGCACGTTGTCCACCGTCAGCACATAGCCGGCCGCAGGCACGTAATGCAGCGCCACCGTGCCGCCAGGGTAGCGGCCAACCGATATTTCATCGGCGCCCTCAATCACGGCCTGCACAGCGTCTGCATGGCAATGCCGCGCGACTGCAGCGCAGTCACACGGCACGCCGTCGGCAATGTGCCCCACACGCTGCGATACCAGCTGCATGATGCCCTCATTCGTCGTCCAGCACAGAGCGCCCCAGCGTCATGCGCTGCACGCCCGATGCGGCCTCGGCCATGGCCTGCACCATGCACTGTGCGTAGCCCCCGATGTCCACCGCATTATCCAGGTGTTCCGGATCGCCCGTGAGCATCCGGGCCATTTTCGCGGCAATCATCTCCAGCCCCTCGCGCTGGGCGTCCGTCAGATTTTGCCAGCCGTGCGCGGCGCGCATCGCGCGTTTGATGGCCTGCGAGCATTCAGCGTTGACCGCAAATGATCCGTACCGCTGCCCGCGCTCGGCCACTACTTCATGCACGACGGGGATTCCGTCTGCGGGGATGAGCTGATCATTTTTCATGCTGTTTTTCCAGTGTTTCGATGATTCGCGCGACTGTCACGCCCAGCGCGCGCAGCTCGCTCATTTTGCGGATGTGCCACGCCCGCCGCTGTCCGTGCAGACCCAGCAGCGGGCTTCTGTGGCAGCTCACACACAATGCCACAGACGTATACCACGCGCCCTGCTCGATCTCGTGCACCTCCGACGGGGGCGGCGCATTACAGACGCTGCACGGTAGGCGCGCGATTCGCTGGATGTGGCGTTTCTCGGACACCGTGGGCGCGCGCTTGTTTTTGGTCTGCATCACTCGTCACACGGCCCGCGCATTACAGGTGCGCGCATCCGTGTTTCCGTGATGCTCCCATTCGACCGCATCAGCCGCCGCCAGTGTGCGTGTTCGCGCCCAAATTTCGTGCCGAACACGCGCACGAATTCTGCGCGCATGAGGTCGTTGCTGATGATCCGCCCGTATGCCGCCGCGTATTTCTGCGCCTCCCGCCGGCCGTCGCACTCATACGCACGGCCGGCCCGGTACGGCTCGCTGTACGCATGCACCAGCCACAATGTGCCGCCCGCCTCGGGCAGCACCTCCACGAACGAATCGGCGCCGTACAACACCTTGATAACCCCCTCGCCCGCTATGGGCCAGTCCCGCAGCATGAGCGCCACCCGCTCATCTGCGGCCTCGATGTCCGGGTATTCAACACCGTTTACCACGCGCCCCAGGCGCTCCAGTATCAGCCGTGCCATGTCATGCCCCTGCCTGTTGCTCAACGTGCTGCCAGCGGGGGCGCCGACGGCGCAGCGGGTCTGTGATGCCAGGCATCACGCGCAGCGGCTCCAGGGCGTCTGTGGCCAGTCTGTGCACGTGCCCGGCCATCGTCAGGCGCTCAAGGTCAATTTGCCGGCACGCCTGCTGAATCAGCCATTTCCGCGCCGTGCGAATGTCCGTGAATACGCGCACCTCCTGCACCAGTCCATTTTCACTGCTCGCGTGCGCCCACAATTCCCCCAGGCTGGAAATGCCAACTGCCCCGGTAAATCCGCGATGCTGGAATTTCGCGCACTGGGAGAGATTGATGCCGCGCACCGCCTGCACGACGCGCAAAAATGCAGCGCGCGCAGAGCGCACATTGCCATAGTCCCGGCCGTCAGCCTCGCGATGATTGAGTTTTGAGATGAGCGTTTCCATCAGCGTTTTTCCTCGGTTTTCCCCTGTTTTTTGGCCTGATCCAATCGGCCCGCCCTGCCTGTTCGGCCTGCGACAGCTCGAACATCCTGCCTGATGACACGCGGTTGAAATCCTCCATCTCCTGTTCCGCGCGCGCCATGTACCGCGCGTACGCGGCCTCTCTTATCCATTCCCATGCGCTCAACACGTCGTCGAATTTTGCGATTTCCTCGACGGGCGTACCGCGCACATAGGCCCAAATTCCGCCACCACGCGCACGCCCGACGACAACATATACAAGGCCATGATTCAACGTCGCCAATTCGTCCGCAATCTCCGTTTTTTTGTCGTACCCGACCTCATACAGGGCCTGCGCCAAAAATGCATCGCGCGCAGCGTCATAGCCGCGTATGCGCCGGCCATTGACGGTGCGATGTTGCATGTCAAACACCACCAGGGCACGCGGCTGCATCAGTGCAACACCTCCCCGGCTGGCGTTGTCGTGAGGATGCCCTCACGCCCGGCATGCTCACTGCTGGGCCGGTGATGGATCATCGCAAATTGGCCGTTTGACTCGCGCAATGCACGCGCCAGCAGGTCATCATGTTTTTTGCACTGCTCGACGGCATCAGCTGCAAAACCCTGCGCAGTTTTGATGTTGTCTATGTACCGCTGCAGCGTGTCGCGCAACACGTCGCCCACCCACGCCGCGGCCTCCTCCTCATTTTCGACGTACGCCAGATACGCGACGCCCGGCAGCAGCACATGCACGTACGTTTTTTTCGTGGCCGACCGATACACGTTAACGCTCCAGGGTTCATCGCGCGGGTCATGCTCGACATTCTGGCCACCGTGCCCATCGCCGCAATGTTGCGCGGTAATTTTCGCCGCCGCCTCAATCGCTGCGTTGTCACTCTCATACTGCCGGCCATTCAAGACGTTGCCGCGCATCGTGAAAATCAATTCCATTTTTTCGCTCCTGTTTCAGGTCTGTTCACTCGGTCGCGCTCGATCATCGGATGATTCGAGTCGCGGGAATTTTCGTCGCGCCTCACGAATGAAACGCTCCATCGACCGATCGGCAGCGCGCAGAAAACGTGCGTATGCGACCTCGACCGTCCATTTTTGCGCATCCGACATACTCGCGAACATCGCCACCTCGACACATTCCACGCCGTCCACGCGCACCCACACGTTCCCGGCGTCAGTGCGCCCAACCATTGCGCGCACGGCCAGGCATTCGGTGTTGCCAATAAACGCGAGCGGCACGCTCGATTTCTGCTCCCTGTCATACCCGCAAATCTCGCGCGCGCGCACAGAAAACGCCTCGCGTGCGGCTGCATGCGTGCGGAAACGCTGGCCATCAACGGTCCGCGTCGATATGTCGTGCACCACCACCCCGAGCGGTCCCATCAGTGCAACACATCCCCGCCAGTCGTGCGCGGCGTGTCATTGCTGGCCACGTCCGACGAATCGCCAACCGTGTGCGTGACCATCGTAAACACCCCGCCCGACCGGTCCATTGCCTCGCGCAGCACATCGTCGTAACGTTCGCACTGCTGAAATGCGGCGCTCGCAAAATTCCGCACGCCCTCAACCTCCCCGAGCGCCCGCTGCAATTCGCGCCGCAGAACCTCCGCGGCCCACGTGCCAGCCTCGGCCTCATTTTCCACGCGCGCCATGAGCGCAGCGCCACACACCACCACCTGCACATATGTGCGCTGCGTGGCCGAACGGTACACATTGACGCACCAGGGCCGCGCCTCCGGGTCATGCTCGATGTGCTGCCCCCCGTTTCCCTCGCCGCAATGGCGCGTACAAATCGCTCCCGCGGCACTGCGGGCCTCATCCTCTGTGTCATACGCGCGCCCGTTCAGCACGCGGCCGCGCAGCTCCATCAGCATTTCCATTTTTCGACCTCCTGTCACCTGTCAACCCACGCCACCACCAGCAGCAGCACCAGCAGCAGCAACCATCCACCAGCGGCCGCAGATTTCCGTTCCTGCACGCCGATGGCCCTCATTTCCTGCGCACGCCTGTGGCGTCGCAGTCTCTCGTGACTCGTCATTGCATCGCCTCCGCCAGCCGCACCAGCACCCACAGCACCAGCACAAACACACTCCACACTACAACCCAGACCGGGCCGCCGAATGCGCAGAATTCTCGCGCCTCGCGTCGCAACGCCCGCGTAATTCGTCCCGCACCAGCTCCAGCACTGCGTGCGGGTCCACGCCGTCCCATTTCGCGCAGCACAGCAGCACGTCGCAGGTATTTGCGTCGGGCCAGTGTCGCGCCACCATGCGCGCCCATGCGCGGGTTTTTCGGCTCGTGCATTTCATGCGCCCTCCCCGCCATTACTCGCGGCACGCGCCACGGAGCCCAGTACCGGCCGGTAACTGTCCCAACCGAACATCACAATGCGCCCCGCATCCTCGCGCAGGCGGTCGTACACACGATCGCCCAGGAACTCGCGCACGCCCTGCGGGGACAGGTTCGAGATCAGCAGCACAGGCCGCCGCCGCTCGTATCGCTCGTTGAGCATGTCGAACATCGTATTTCTCTCAAACTCCGTGCCGCCCTGCACGCCGATTTCATCCAAAATCAACAGGTCCGGCGTCGTGAATAGTGCAATGGTCTCGGCCTCGCTGATGCGCGCACCATCGGCCCATGAATCGCGTACGCGGCGCATTGCACGCTGCACCGTCGAAAACAGCACCGATGAGCCGGAACGCATCAGGTGCATTCCGATAGCCGACGCCAGATGCGTTTTCCCCGTGCCCGGCCGCCCCAGAAAAATCAGGTTCTCCCCGGATTTTCGGGCCTCACCGATGAATCGTTCCGCGTACTCGCGCGCGATGTGCAGTGCATTTCTCTGGGCCTGCGACTCGGCCAGGTACGTTTCAAACGTGCGCGACTGGAATCGCTCGGGAATGCCCGCCTCGCCTAGTGCGCGCTCCCACGCACCACGACGCGCAGCCTGCGCTGCCCGCCGCCGCAGCTCCTCCAGCTCCTCGACCTCGGCCGCGACACATGCGGGGCAGCGTGTCCAGATCGTCAGGTAATGCCGCGACGTGTAGTCCCCGTGCTCATCGCACATTGCCGGCCGTGTCTCGCACGGCAGGTACCGTTTTGCGTGTCTCAATTCACCACCTCGAATCCGTCGATTCCCTCGCTGTAGTCCACATCCGCAAAATTGTTCGCCTCCTGCAGCCGGCGGCGCAATTTGCGCTGCATTTCCGGATCCTGCGCCCGTGCCCACGCCTCGATGATGAATCCCTGATGATTCCGGGCCATCATGAACTGCAGTGCCTCCGTGAGCGTCGCGCCCACGCGGCCGGCATCGCGTGCGATGGTCTGCATCACCGTGCTGGTGATGGGTGCGTGTTTGGCCCTGCGCAGCCGGCAGAAATCGGCCCATACCTGTTCCGCCACCCCGTCGGGGCGCTCAACGTGCACGCCGGCCCAATCCTCGGGCCTCTGGGCGCGTTTTTTGCGCTCGGCAGGGGGTTGCCCTGCCTCATCGTCGTTCGTCGCTCCTGCGGGCTCCTGTGCAGCGTCAGCGGCACCCTCTGCGTGCACGGGTGCTGTTTGCCTCGCGCTGTTGCCAGCATTCAACAATTCGTCTGCACGGATGACACCGGGCGGCAGTGCGCCGCGCAATGCGTGGCGCTCCCCTTCTTCCTTTTGTTCTTCCTTTTGTTCTTCCACCCTATAGAGCGTGTGGCCACTGTGGCCACTGGACCGGTGGTCATTGTGGCGACTGGACGTGTGGTCGGCGTTTTCGTAATGGTGGTCACTGTGACCACACGCGGCGTTGCCACTGTGGCCACCGGTGCCATTTTCGCCACCCCCGATGCCATTTCCGCTACGGGGGGTGTTATTTCCGCCACCCTCGCACCATTCGCCGCGCGCCTCCATTTGCCCGCGGCGCGTGCGCAGAACAGCCCTGCGTGCGCACTCGCGCTGCGTGCGCTCATCGTCCGGCACGACGCCCTGCGCGACGCACAGAATGTATGTGGCGGGCTGGCAAAACCCGCCGCCGCCCTCCTTTTTGATCCATCCGAACCGCTCCAGGCGGGCGGTTGATTTGCTCACGCTCGTAATGTGCACGCCGGCACGCAGCGCAACGGACGCCCTCGATGGCCAGACCGCGGAATGTTCGCTGTTCCGGAACGATGAGAGCGCCAGCAAAACCCTCAAATCCAGCCGCGACAGGCGCGCGTCCATCAGCGCTGCCGTGGGAATGGCCGTGTAGTTTTCGCCTGCCATGATTCACCCCGCCACCCGCAGCCAGCCCCATTCCTGCAGGTCCAGCGCCAGCCGTCGTGTTTCCTCGGTTTCCATGCCCGCGAATGCCGCCAGCACGTGCGGTTTCTGCGGCACCGGGTAGCCCCAGCCGCTGCAGATGACCGAACCGGCCAGCATCACGCGCAGATGACGGTCAGTGACTCGCTCATCTGCCAGCACATCCGTTCGCATCATTCCCCAGTGCGGTTCCCGCGCCTCGTCCCATTCCCAGCCCTGTTCCGGTCGTATCTGGGGCCGGATGCGCGCCAGCGTTTCGGGCGTCAGCCCGATTTCCGCCGCGTCCAATTCCTGCACGTCGTGCATTTCCGTGGTCCATTTTTCTGTCTGCGATGGGGTGATGCTACGGGCGTGTTCGGTATTTCCGCGCGCGAATTATTAGGCTCGCGCCACATCCCGGAAACGCGCGAATCGACACCGAGCGACACCGAGCGAACGGGCGAGACAGACCGCGCGAACGCCCCGCTAAATGTGGTGGGACGAAAATGCAACAATGGGGCGTGACAAGGGCGGGCCGTGTGTGCGTGCCCACGCTGGGCATGTATGCAGGCAGGGCGAGCGCCCCAACCATTCGGCGCGGCCGAACAGTTGCCCATCCGCCCCCGTGCCGTGCTGACCGGGCAGCAGGCCCATAGCGGCCGGCGCTGGTGCGGGTAGGGGATTCCCCGTCCGCGCGCCCTGCGGGCCGTAGCGGGTCGCTGGTGCAGCCGCAGCGGCATCAGCGCCGGGCTGGCGCCCCCGGCGCGGCACCAGCCGGGTGATTCGCCCAGGGCGCGCGTCACCCGCCCGCGGCGCCGCCCATACCCCGATTCCGTACCGCTCATTACCTAAACCGACCGTTCGTCGGCCCGTATCCGCCGTTCATTCTCATTTGCAGCGACGCAACACGCCGGCCACCGGGGGCGCTGGCATCATCCGGTTTGTTTCAGGTTGCAACGGGTGTAAGCCGTGATTTACACACCACAGCGGCCCGCGGCGGTCCTCGATGAGCACCAGCGGGCCGCGCACACCACGGTCGGCACCAGCCAGCACGCACCACCGAAACACCCCACACACCCCGTCCCAGGACGCCGAAAATGCACACACTCACCTATGGACCGGCACGCGGCCGGTTGCCCGACCATTACGCGCTGCGCCTGGTCGAATTGAGCCAGCACGCGCACACGCTGCGCAGCACCACCACAGACGGCGCGTGGCAGGAAACGCCCGAATATCAGGCCGTCATGCGCGCCATTGACGCTGTGGCCGATGATGCCCGCCGCGCACTCCCTCACCTGTTCCGGGGCGCCCCATGCTGAACCTCGTACAAATCATCGGCCACCTCGGCCGCGACCCAGAAATGCGCTACACGGCCGCCGGCGATGCGGTCTGCACCGTGTCCGTGGCCACGACAGAAAAATGGACCTCGAAAACGGGCGAAAAACAGGAACGCACAGAATGGCATCGCGTCGTGGCGTTCGGCAAGCTGGCCGAAATTTTCGGCCAGTACCTGCGGCAGGGCAGCCGCGTGTACGTGAGCGGCAAACTGGCCACGCGCAAATATGCGGGGCAGGACGGGCAGGACCGGTACGTAACGGAAATCCGGGCCGCGGAAATGCGCATGCTCGACCGTGCGCACGGCGCGCCGGATGAGCGCGAATTTCAGAATTCAGCGGCCCCAGCAGGGGCGCGGTTCAGCCCGGCAGACGACGACATACCGTTCTGACGCCGCCCCAACACGACGCGCTGGCAATGCACCAGCGCGCACGAAACACAGCCAGGAACGACAATGACCACGCATAACACCACCCAGCAAATGCGCCGCGCCACCAAACAGGCGGCCGCTGGTGCAGCAGACAGCACCACACGCAGCGACGACACGCCCCCCGCTGTTGCGCCCCTACAGCCGGCCATTGTGCGCATGGCGGCGCTCACCCAGTACGTAGGGGATGTCACCCCGCGCACAATTTGGCGATGGGTCGCGGACGGCAAATTTCCGCCGCCCGTTGAATTGCCCTCTGGCATGCCGGCGTGGCGCATGGATGACATTCAGGCGTGGCTGGCTGCGCTGCAGGTGCGCAGCCGCGCCTGACGTGCCCTACGCGGGGCGCCGGAACGGCAGCACCACGGCGCCCGGTTTTTCGGCCGGCGCGGGCTCCTCATCGTCCAGCACCAGCAACAGCCGGTCCAATTCCGCGTAACTCGCGCCCTGCATTTTTTCGACCAGCGCGCGCATTTTTTCGGCGCGCACCTCGTCGTCTGGCAGCTGCACAATATCCGCCGCAGCGCCCACCGTGGCCCGTTTGCGCTCCTCCCATTTGGCCAGCAATGCAGGGTCGCCGGTCTCCAGATCGTCCAGCATGTCCGCCCATTCCTGCATCATGTGCAGGCGCGCGGCGCGGCGCTGTGCGTGGTTGTATGAGCGCTCCACAGCCGATCCGACCGTGTGCGACAGCTGCATTTCCATGACGTCATGCTGGTAGCCCATTTCTCCCAGCAGCGTGCGCCCCGTGGTGCGCGCGGCGTGCGGGCTGAATTTTCCGTCCCACCCCGCCTGCGCGATGATGCGGCGCAGGCTCTGGTCGCTGATTGGGTCGCACGCAGGGTCGCGCGGCCGCCCGCTCCTGCGACGCGCTGTCGGGAACACCCATTCATTGCGCGCCGCATGTTTCTGCGCGCGCAGCGCCTCCACCGCCTGCCGCGGCAGCCATAGCACGTGCTCGCGCCTGGTTTTCATGCGGGCCGCAGGAATGCGCCACGTCGCGGAGTCCAGGTCGAATTCCTCCCACCGCGCCCCCGTAACCTCGCGCACACGACACAGCGTCCACAGCACCAGCCGCAGCGCCAGCATTGTCTGCCGGCCTCCCGCAACGGCCGCAGTGTCGCGCAGCAGGCTGCCGATTTCCTCCATCCCCAGCGCCCGCCTGTGGTTCGTTTCCGGGCGCGGGAAATACTCACGCCACGCGAGCACCGGATTTTGCGGGATGGCAAACGTCTCCACCGCGCTGCGGAATGCGCAGTGCAGCAGTTTGCGCAGCGCCAGCACCGTGCCCATGGGCGCGTGCTGTGTGGCCTCCTGCAGGCCCGACAGCACCATGGGCGCCGTCACGTCCGTAATGGGCCACGCGCCGAAAATTTTTGCGCCAGCGACCCGCCACACGCTCTGATAATGGCGCACGGAATTGGGGCGGAATTGCTGGCGCTCGATCCATCCGAGCACCAGCGTTTCAACGGTCTGCACCTCCTGATGCTGGCGCGCTGCACGCGCGGATTTCCGCTGCAGCGTGGGCGTCAAGCCTGCTTTTTTTTGTTTGTACGCGCGCTCGCGCTCAATGCGCGCCTCGGCCAGCGTCACGCGCCCGCCGTCAATACGCACGCGGGCCGCTTCCTCGGTCTCCCCATACGGGGCGGCCGGGATGTGCTCGCCAATCGTGTACGTACCCTCCCTGCGTTTTCCGTCGCTGGTGCGGGTTTCGTACCTGTAGACCCACGTCTTTTTACCTGTCGGATAGATGACCAGGTACAGGCCGTGGCCGTCGTTCAGCCTGTATTGTTTGGCGCCCGGGCGGGCGCGGTTGCACTCGGTGATGGTCAGCATGTTTGGCGTTCCGTGTGTGGTCCGGCCGGGCTGTTCCGCCCGTTTCCGTGTGTGGCCATCATACACGGGATTCTTACGGAAATTTTCGGGTTTCCGTGTCGTTCCGTGTCTCGCTATGTCGCATCCACCTATAGAAAAATCAATGGGTTAGCGCGACATTCTGCGACATTACAGGGCATGTCTGACTCCAACATCATGTCGTTATTTCTGACGTAACTCATTGTTTTTGCTAGGCAACGGTCCCAGCGTGCCGAAAATACACACGGAAATTTACACGGATTTTGCTGTCGTCCCGTGTCCCGGCGTGTCGCGGGGCGTCCCACACACGGGCGTCACACGGTCCAAAAAACGCCCCGCCAGCGCCCCACCCGGGCGCCGGATTGAGCGACAATCGAGACGACGCGAGCGCCCGCGCCCGCACCACCAACAGGGACCATACATGACCACCGAAAACACGCCCCACACAGCCGGCCACATCCCGGACGCCAGCGCACCACCCGGCACAGATGACGCCCTGGCCGGCATTGATCCGGCAGCCCTGCCGTACCTCTCGCGCGCGCAGATTGATGCCGCGCATGAGGCCGTGCGCCCCCAATCGCTCGATGACCTCGCGGCAGACAGCGCCGCAAACACGCTCGCGCTCCTGCGCCAGCTGCACCAGCTGCAGACCAGCATCGCACGCCTGGACGAACGCATCACCCGGCTGGAAACGGCACGGGCCAGCACCAGCGGGGCCGGCGAATGAGCGACACCACACCGGACACGCTGCCCGCCGGCAGCCGCTATGCACGTGTTGTTGCGCTCTCCCTGGACTCACTGGCCCGCGACATGCGCGCCCGCCCGGTGCTGCCCGGGCCGGACGTGGAAATCATCCGCGCAGCGGTGCGCCGCGTGCAGGATGCTGCCGCTGCGTTGCAGGCCAACGGCACGCCCGCGCCCGACGCGCAGGAATTTTCGGACCGCGTGGAAATGACATTCTGGCAAATGGAGCTAGTGCATATGTGCCAGCGCCTGAAAACACCGGGTTTCCATCGTTCCGAGCTTGAAATGCAGGGGGTTTCGCGGCTGGTGCAGCACCTGCAGGAAATCCTCGATGGGCGCTGGATTCCAGCGCCGGCACCAGCAGGGAGCGCCGATGAGTAGCGGCCGTGATCTGGCGCGAGACACGGGGAATCAGGGCGGCCCGGGCCAAACATGCGCCAAATCTGCGCCAAAATTTGGCCCGGCCTGCACCAAATCCGCCCCGCCCACAGCCGGCGTGCTGGATACCCGGCTGTTGCTCGCCAGTGTCTCCGAGCGGCTGCGCCAGCTGCCGGCCGTGACGCCCTGGGAGCATGCCCAGCTGACCGACGCGGCCGGCAAAATTTGCGCGCTCATCGACAGTCTGCCGCTGCGCTCCGGGGCGGCCGAATGAGCGAGCACGCCGCGCGCGCCATTGCCGGGCTGCTGCAGGTCCGGCAGGATTTGCAGGACATTCGCGAGCACATCGACGGCCTCATCTGCGAGCGCCCGACGGCCGCGCAGTTCGATTCGCTGGCCGCCGTCATGGCGTGCGTGCGCACGGACGCCGCGTATCTGGACGGCCTGCGGCGCACGATTTCCGCGGCCCTGCGTCGCGAAAATTACCGCGCATTTCCCAGCGGAAATCCACCCGAGAATTGAGAAAAACACTGGAAAACAAGGGGTTTCGTGAAAATGACAAACGCAGAAAGCCACAATGAACCCACGCCCGGTGCTCCCATCCGCCAGCTGCAACGCGCGCTGCAGGACGCGCTGGACGCCACGGCCGGCGTCATCGCCGCGCCCGCCAGCCATGAGTCAATCACGCGCCTGAAAAACAGGCTGGCAACACTGCGTGCCGAATCAGACCAGGTGTCCGACATGATCCATGACGCGCGCCGTCGCCTCAGTTACGCGGGCCTGTTGCAGCGCCAGCCGGTTGATATTTTTGTCAGTGACGTGCGCGCATGGACGCCCGACGGCGTGCGTAATCTGGCGCTGGACATATCCAATCACGCCTACGCCGCGCGGCGTCTGCCCAATCAATTTTTGGCGGCTGACTGGCGCGCGCTCGGGGAATTATGCAACGCGCTCGATGAGGCAGAGCGTGCATACACGGCCGCGCGCCTGCTGGTGGAGCGACTGCGCAAACACCTGCAGGACACCACATCATCGGACGGCGCCCCCGTTGGGTATGTGTGCAAAATCGGCCCGAACGGCCCAAAAATTGTGCCCCCGCCCATCACCACGGCCGCTGCACTGGTGCAAATTGAGGATGACGGAAAATGACCATCAAACCGGACGACATCCGGGAGATCACCCGGAAATTACACGACGCGCGCATTGCACTGGATGCCCTCATGGACGGCCCTGCAGTGCCCGAAAAATGGCAATTTGCCGCCCCGCTCACGGGCCTGTCATACGCGTGCCGCACGCTGGCCGACACGTGCCGCACGGGTGAGCGCTGGACGATTGACAGGCTGCTACCGACCGCGCGAGACCTGCCGGATGACCACATTGCATACAACCCGCGGGAATTGTGATGGTGACGGACGACGAAATGCAGCGCGCGGCCCAATTGCTGGAAAACACGCGCGCCGTTGTTGACGGCCTGTTGCAGCGCGCATGGCCACTGGTGGACCGTGCACACAAAAAAAGGCCCGCGGCCGATGAATTGTGGCGCGCGGCTGAATTGATGCGCGAGACCATGCGGGCCGTGTCTGTCCGTGTGTGTGCGCTCGATACAGCCGCGCACCTGCTGCAGCGTGGCGAAAAATTGGATGACCACGCCGACGTAATTTTGAGGCTGGCAACGTCGTTGCCCGGCTGGCCACCCACAACACCACAGCACATCGCACGTGCGCGGGAAATGCTGGACGCGGCGCGCGAAAATTCGGGGGGCACGGAAAAATGAGGGATGGCGATTATGCAGCGCTGGCCGACTATCTGGACGGCGTGCACCAGCGGCTACAGGGCGTGTTGTGCCTCATCGCATGGCAGCCGCCCGGTGATGGTCCAGGCGCGCGCGCATTGCATGGCGTGCTGGCTGATGTGCTGGCAGATGTGGTGATGGTGCAGCGCAGGTTGCGCGTGATGGACGACATCGGCCGCGCGATGGCTGACGGCCGGCGGCCCGCATGGCAGCGGGATTATTTGATTAGCGCTCTAACCGACACCATGCCCGGCGCATGGGCGGGGGGCCGTGACGCCCTCGATGAGGCGCGCGAGTATGTGCGCAAGCTGCAGCGCCAGCGCCAGCGCCAGCAGCAACAGCAGCAGGGGGCCAGCCATGGGGGGTGATCGTGATCTGGGCCGACTGGCCCGTGACGTACAGGCCGCTGCGCGGGCCATTGACGGGGCGTTGTGCGTGCCATGGCCCATCACACCAGGGCCAGGGGCGCGCGCGCTGGTGGGCGCGCTGGACGCGCTGCAGCGCTCGATGACCCGGGCCAGCGACCGACTGGCACGGGCCGCGGCCGCCCATCGGGCGTTCGGCGGGCCGTCCGGCACCACCAGGGGCACGGACGACGTGCCAGGGGGCGGGCATGACCAGGCGTAATGACATCGTGTCGCAGGCCCTGCGAGATGCGGCCGCCCGCAGCCAGGCGGTGCGTAATCTGGACCTGCCGGCCGGCACGGCCGACGATCCGGGGGCATGAGGCCCTCGATGGGCGGGCCACCAGGCGGCCCGTGGGGGCACCAGCAGGCCCACCAATGGCAACGCCCCGCCAGGGCGCGGGGAACGCCCCAGCGGGGCGCTGCGGCCTGCTGGCGGGGATTGTAGAGCCCCCACGGGGCGGGGGCGGCCCGCCGATGCTATCGACGGGGGCATAGGGGGGGGGGTGGTGGGCGCCGGCCGGGGGGTTGCCGCCGGGCGACTGACAGGGCACGCACAACGGGCGCGCCCCCGCTCACGCCCCGCGCGTCGCAGCGCGGGAACCGGCGACCACGGCCGGCATTGTATCTGGCCGGCGCGCGCGGCGCCAGCGTTCGGGGTGTGGTGGCGGCCTGGCCGGATGTCGCGTCCGTGTGACCGGGCGCCGACTCACAACGGGTCATCCCCGCGGGAGGCGGGGACAGCCGCCACCACGGGCGGAACTATAGCACGCGGCCGCTCACATGGCGACCAGCGTCAGCAGGTGCCGCTCCAGGGCGCCAGTGTCCAGCGCCAGCCCATCGGCCCGTGCAATGTCGTCCAGATCCTGCACCAGCGCCGGCACATCCGCCTCGGCCAGCGTGGCCGGGATGCCCTCCGCCGCCCAGGCCAGCGTGCCGGCGCCGTCCAGGTATTCGAGCGGGTCGGGCCGGTAGACCTCCACCGCGTCCGGGTCATCGGCGCGCTCCCAGTCCACCACCACTGCGTCGGGCCATTTGGCCCGCCTGGCCGCCCGTGCGGCCTCCAGCGTTTCGTACGCGCAGCGGGGCGGGGGCAGTGATGGATTTCACAGCCCCCGCGGTTCCGTCAGGCTGCGGCCCGTTCGCGGGCCAGCAGTTTTGCCGTGGCGCGGGCCACCAAGGCGCGGAACTCATCGCGGCGCTCCCAGCTGCCCACCGCGGCCGGCGCGTAGCGCTCGACGATGATCTGACGGCCGGCGCGGATCACGGCCACGGCAGCGGCGCCGTTGGATGCTGCGGAAATGCGGTTGACGTTTTTGGCATTCATGGTGTTTTCCTATTTCAGGCTGCCGGGTTTCCGTCCCGGTCCGGTCGGCTGCGACGCTGCAGCCGATGGATGACATTATGGGGGGGCTCGCCCTGGCGTGCGGTGAACTATTTCACGCACCAGCGCATTCCTCATCCCCCGGGGCGCCGCCCGTCGGCGGCAGCACGCCGTCAAACACGGTCAGGGGGAAATCACGCCAGCCCGCGCCGTCCGGGGGCATCAGCACCAGCTCCCCATCATCCCCCACCTCCAGCGGCGCCCGCATGCTGCACGGTCGCGCCAGCGTCTCGGCGACCGCATCCGGCGCCCCACCGGCCGCCCGGTGCTGCTGGTACCAGGCACAGATCAGCCGCTCCAGCGCCGCGGGATCGCCCAGGAAAAACGACACGGGCAGACGGTTGGCGCGCGCCAGCCGTCGGATGGCATCGCGCGAATACAGCAGCCGCCCATCATCGGCCCGCCCCAGCCGCAGGGCCGCGAACGGCAAATCTGCGGGCGGCGTGACATTTTGCACACGCCGCGTCACCTCGGCGTCCAGGGTGTCCAAAATCCAGTATCGCAGCGCGCGGCCCTGCGCGCGGGCCAGCAGCCCCCAGCGCTCACGCTGGGAGCGCGCCGGCCGAATCACCACCAGGCCAGCGCCGTCCGTCATGCCAGCTCCGCCAGATCAAACGGCACGGTGCGCCGCGGGTCGCGCTGCCCGCGGGGGCGCTTGCGCTCCCGGCCGCGGTATTCGGCCACCGTCCAGCCCTCGGGGTCCACCGGCCGCAGGGCGCAAAACTGGTCGGCCACCGCCTGCCGGGCCGCCTCCAGCGTGTCATAGGCGCCGCGCGCCTCCAGGCACCAGCCGTCGTATTCGCCGACGACGCCAGCAATTACCGCCTGATCGTCGATGATATATGCAGGATGGCAGGAGATGCTGATTTTCAGGGATTCATTGCGGGCGCCGCAGTCCGGGCCGACGTACTCGCGGGATGTGACGAAAAACATGTTTGCTGCTCCTGTTTCAGGCTGCCCGGTTCCGTCCGGGTCCGTTGCCGCCGACGCTGGCGGCATGTGTAGAATTCTGCCGTCAATCTCTGGCGGGCGCGGTGAACTATTTCACGCGCCCGCCCACATCACGCCCCCGGCCGGCCGCCCATAGGGGCATTGCCCGCCGCCCGTCGGTGCGCTGGCGTACCATCCGGCCCATGACAGACCACACACCCCCACCCCGCCGCTCCTGGCTGACGTGGCCGCGCACGCTCGCGCTGCTGCTGACCTCGTACCTGATTGCCGCCGCCGCCCCCCTGCTGCCGGCCGCTCTGCAGCCGCTGGTGCCGCTCTCGCTGGCCATGGGCGCCGGTGCCTGGGCGCTGCAGATGACGGCCTCCCTGCGCTCCCCACGGCCGACCCGCCCGCTCGATGCGTCGGCCTCCCGTATGGACCGCGCCGCCGCCTGGACGGCCCGCCACAGCCGCCCGCTCATGTGGTGGCTGGTCGGCTATGCGCTGGCCGTCGTGCTCGCCCAGCGCCTCGATGCCGGCACGCTGGCGGACGTGCTGCGCATCACTGGGCTGGTGCAGGCCGGCGTGCTGGCCGTGCTCATTGCCCATCAGCAGCGGGGGCGCGATGATTGAGCGCGCGGGCCACGCATTATTGACGCTGGGCGGCCTGCTGTTGGGCGTGCATCAGCTCCTCGTGTGGGCGCGTCTGCTCGCGCCCGAGCACGTGTATATTTCGCCCGCCCCCGACGCGCTCGCGTGGTCGGGCATTGTGCTGGCGCTCGTTGGCGTGGCGCTAGGGCGTGTGATCACGTGCACCACACGCCCCAAAAAACGGGGGTGAAATCCGCGCAGCGCGAAACCCACCACACGCCCCGCGTGGGGTCACTATCACGACACGCGAAAAAAGCGCCGCGCACGCACCCACCAGCGCGCCGCACGCGCACTGCGCAGCCTCATGCCACGACGCGCGCGCGCCTCGTCCCACTGACGCTGCAGATTGATCCAGAAATCCGCGCTGGTGCCCAGCGCCTGGGACAGCATCACAGCTTCCCAATACCGCACCGGCGCCCCGCGCAAAATGCGCTCTATCCAAAACGGGTGAACGTGCGCACGCCGCGCCAGCTCCACCACCGACAGGCCGCGCGCGGCCATCTCATCCCGCAAAAAATCCACCGGTGCCACCACCAGCGCGGCAGGCAGCGCCGCGCGCGTTTTGCGACGCCCCGTCATTGTGCGGGCGCTGGTGCGTCACCAGCCGCATTTTCCACGGGTTTCTGCGTGGCGGCCGTGGCCGTGGCGGTCGGCCACTCGGCATCAACCGTTGTTCGATAGCCGCCCCCGTCCAGCGTGTGTTCCGCGCGCGTCACGGTCCACGTACCGTCCGCCCCCTCGCGAAACCCCTGCAAAATGAGGCGCCCCTCGGCCACGGCGTCCGTTCGGCCGGGCATTTGCACGTGCAACGTGGCCTGTCTGCGCGCGCGTTTTTCCAGCTCGGCACGGGCCGCGGCCTGCGCCATTGCCTCGGTCTGCAGGTACCGTTTCAGGATGGTTACTGGCTCACCAGCCCCAATTTTTACCTCGTTGATTTTGGCCTGTTTCGTCGCGTGCCAGCGCGCGATGACCGTTCCCGAAACCTCCCGTTTCGCGATGGTGGCGCGCCAGCTCGTCACATCTGCGGGCCGCAGCGTGATGGCCGGCTGCGGCTTTCCGCTGGCCGTGGTGCCCTCGCCCTTTTTCGCGAGCACCAGTTTTCCGCCCGCGGGCTTCAGCACCGCATCGTACATATAGGCCAGGCGCGACAGAAAATTGAGGTCCGATTCGTCCGTTTGGGTGAGGTGCGGCAGCTCAATTTGCGCCAGCGCCGGGCTCACGACGGGCGTCAATTTGTGCTCGGCCGCAATGGTTTTAACCACGTCGCCCAGCTTTTTTCCGCGCTCCCACGCGCGGCGTTTCTGCGTCTGCAGCTGCGTTTTCCCGCCCCGCGAGCGATCGAATGGCGCAGCGCGCGCGCGAATCGTCATTTCTGCCGGGGGCGCGCCCAGCTCTATTTCATCGACCACGAACACCCCCACACGCCGCACGCTGGCGCCGTCGTAGCCGATCGAAAAATCCAGCTCCGCGCCCGTGGGAGGCAGGCGCACGGGGTTTTTCGGGTCATGGTCCGACAGCTGAATTTCCAGCACGTCCGACTCAATGCCCGCGCAGTCCGTGTACCGAATCGACACCAGCCGATCGGCAATGGTGCGCGTGATGTCCTGCTGATTCGCCAGCAGGCGCCATACGGGCCGATGTGCGCTCACTCCCACAGCGCCACTCCCTGCGTTTCCGCGGGCTCCTCGATGTCCGGCAGCGTCACGTACAGGCCCGCGGGCAGCAGCACACCGTGTTCTGCGAGCCATTCATTCTGCGCCAGCACCGTTTCCACCACTCGCCCCGTGGTGGCGCCGTAGTGCGCCCAGCACAAATAATCGAGCGTGTCGCCCTGTTTCGTGACGACGGTTGCGCTCATTTCTCGCCCTCCCGGACCGTGTTTGCGCTCTCAACAATTTTGCGCGCCTCGGTGGCCAGCGTGCGGCACACGCTCGATGTGCCGGCCACGGCCTCCAGTGCCTGGAGCACCGCCCGCACATTGTCCGTCTCGCTGGTGCTGATCGCACCCGAAGCGGCCCGCAGCACGCGCTCGGCAGACTGCGCACGCATACCCAGCGTGTCGGCCCGGCCAGCGAGCGAGCGCGCTACCGACAGCGCCCGGCTGGTGCCCGGCACGCGCGCCAGCACGGCCTGCGCCTCATCCGTGGCCCGTTTGACCTCGCGGGCCGTCTCGATGGCACGTTGCACACCACCCGCAGCGCTGCGCAGGGCCGCAGAAACGGGCGTCAGGCGCGATTTCAGGCGCTGGTGCGCAGTTACCCCTGCCGTGGCTGCTGCGGCCGCCTGCGCGCTCGTATTCGCGGCCAGCGCCTGCGTTTTCGCGGCAACCGTGTTTGCAGTGAGCGGCACGACGGGGGGCGGCACGGGCAATGGTGGCAGTTTCGGCACCGGGCCGGCCACGCTCGCGCTGTAGCGCTTGAGCTGCAGCGTGAATTCAACGCGCCGAGCCACGCCCCCGGCCGCAAACACCGTTTGCGATTCCTCCACGCGCTCGATGACCCACATTCCCAGTGCGTGCCCGCGTCCGTCCACCAGCACCAGCGGGCGCGCTTTTGCGGCCTCCTGCCGCATTTTTTCGAGCTGGCCGAATCCTCCCCGCCACTCCGGAAAAATCACGCCGTCCAGCGACACCGTGGCCGCTGCAGCGCCCACATATTGCAGCGCTGGCGCCTGTCCGATGCGCGCCTGCTCGGGCCATTGCCAACCGTCGCTGCGTCGCAGCCCCTGGTATGCGGCGCTGCTCACGCCGAATTGATAGGCGCCCAGCTGCAGCATGACAGGGTGTCCCAGTGCGTAGCTGTCGATCATCCGTCACGCCCCCGCTGCGTCGAACATGCGGCTGCGAATTTCGCGCGCCTGCTCGGATTTCAACATCTCCAGCACGCGCCGCGCCAGCGACTCATCAATTTCTCCGGGGCGCTGCTCGATCCGGACCGATATGTTTTGGGTGCTGTTGTCGGTCTGCGTGATGCTGGTACGCATGGACGCCTGCGGCAGCGCTGGCGCTGGTGCTGCTGGTGCAGTGTCCGATTTTTCGTCGTTGCCCCATAATTTGTTCCACGCGCCGGAAATCGTGTCGCCGACCGATGCCACAGCGTTTTTCCCAGCGTCCCATACGCGTCCGGCCCCTGTTTTCACAGCGCCAAACGCTTTCCCGGCCGTCTCGCCGATCATTTCCCGCGCGTCCTGGGCGAGTCCCAGAACCTCCGAGATTTTGCCGAAAATACCATCAATGACAGCCCGAATGGCATTGACTGCCGACTGAATCGGCGCCAGCAGTGCATCACCAACGGCGCCCGCTTTGGTCATCACCCATTCCGTGAGCGCACCGAAAATCTCGCGCACCGAGTCGCCCGCCTCGCTGAAAAATGCAGCGACACGCGCGGGGATGTTGGCCAGCCATTCGATCCATTCCGCGGCGCTATCGACTGCCTCCTGATACAGCCATTTGATGCCGCCCACGGCCCGGTTATAGTAGCTGTCCTGATCCTCGATCATCGATGCAATGCCGCCCCCGACGTGCTCCACCACATCATCCCAAATGGTCGATAGGCCGGCTGAAATATCGGCCCATTTGTAGTACACCAGCGCCAGCATGCCCACCACGGCAGCGACGGCGAGCCCGATAGGCGACGCGAAAAACGACAGTTTGAACGCATTCCAGGCCCACGTGAGCGCGCCGAAAATTCCGATTACCGCCTGACCGACCACCAGAAAACCGCCGGCACCAGCAGCGAACGCCACAAATCCGCCGGCACTGTCGCGCGCGAATTTTGCGACCGCTGTCAGGCCCGTAGCGATCGCGCCGATAGCCCCCATGACCACACGCGCAGCCGGCAGCAGCGCGTCGCCAATCGCTACCGACAGCTCGAACAGCCTGTTTTTTGTCTCGGTCCACTGCGCCGCGGCACTGCCGCGCTGGGCCTCAAATTCCCGTTGCATTGAGCCGCGCGCGGCCTCGGAGTTGGCTAGTTTCAGTTGCCGCCGGTACTCGCCCGTGTTGCCCGCGAGTTTTGCAATGTCATCCGCGTACTCGCGCCCGAACAAGTTTGTAGCGACCTCCAGCCGCTTTTCCTCGGGCAG
>ERZ772993.122-NODE-122-length-39457-cov-6.500914_pt1 | contig 39457 bp, 40 predicted proteins | sample MGYA00580670_ERZ772993 | MGnify/ENA primary metagenome ERZ772993 (study PRJEB29015, sample SAMEA2737936) | human oral metagenome | biome: human oral; feature: human-associated habitat; material: dental | place: China | collected 2136 ... | reverse complement strand
AAAATATAACGTAGTAGAAGTCAAATACTATCAGGCAATAAAATCTAGATTGCAGCAAAATATTGCAAGATATGAAAATAGCCCGCCGAAAACGTGCTCAAGCTGGAAACTGGGTGTTTCAACCCAGGAGATGCAAGATCTGCGTCTCGAACCAGGTTGAACCAATTTTCAGCGGGCTATTTTCGTGCGGGCTCAGTGCTTCAGACTATCCTCTGTGATGGCCTGAAGAAACCCCATCCAAAAGGCCGTACGTAACGGCCAGTTGTTGATCAAGGCTCTGACGAGCCTCGAGAGAGCGTACAAATGTACGCGCTCCCGAAACGAGAGCTTCCTGGGCTCGGGAGCGATGGCGGTAACGGTCGGCATGACCGTCCTCCTCTCTCTGCTCAAAGTAAGGGCGACTTCCGCCCTAGACTACCTTGAGCAAAAGTTGATATATATCACAGATAGACATCCGTGTCAAGACTTGCTACACTATAACAGATGAGAAAAATTCAGGTGATTACCTTATTCCCAGAAATGTTCGCTGGTGTGTTCGGCAGTTCGATGATGTGGAAGGCGCAAAAAGACGGCCACGTTGAGCTCTCGACGATTGATTTGCGCCAGTTTGGATTAGGCCCGCGCCGCACGGTCGACGATACGCCGTACGGCGGCGGTGATGGTATGCTGCTGATGGTCGAACCGCTATGGAATGCGGTGCAGCAGGCTAAACAGATTGACCCTGGCGCTAAAGTCTTAATCATGACACCGCGCGGCCAGCGTTGGCGGCAGGCGTTGGCGCAGCAATACAGCGAAAGCGAAGATGGTTATATTGTAATCTGCGGGCGCTACGAGGGTTATGACGATCGAATCATGGCGCTGGTCGATCAAGAGCTTAGCGTCGGCGATTACGTGTTAACTGGCGGCGAATTGCCGGCGATGACGATTATTGATTCGATTGTGCGGTTAATCCCTGGCGTACTTGGCGGCGAAAACAGCGCAGCGATTGAGAGCTTCAGCGACGGCGAAACGCTAGAATACCCGCAATACACCCGGCCCGAGGAATGGCAAGGTTTGCGCGTACCAGAAGTGCTACTTAGCGGGCACCATGGCAAAATCGCCGAGTGGCGGGCAGCGCACAGCAAAAAGGCTGGGAAATAAAGCGATTTTACCAGCGCCGGGCAGGCCCAGCCAACGTCAACTAAACTAGGAAACAAAATACTCCTCGCCAAGGCAGAGGAGTATTTCATTGTTGTGGTGGATTTATCGGAGAGCGATCGATACATTTTTGTGTTTGTTTTTGTAACTTCGCTGTCTATACAATATACGTTTTTGTGTTTAATAGCAAGCATTTTTTGGACAAAAAATAAAAAATCGTGTGGAAAAATGCTATGCTAATAATATGAAACAGTTTATAGCTAGTATTTTTCCGCCAACAATTTTCAAGAAGCGCGCACAGTATGCGGCGCTGGCAGCAGGTTTCTGGACTATTATTATAATGTTGGCGCAATTGTTTAGGTTCGAGAAATTTCCAAAAACTCTAGAGTCGCTGGGGATTTGCGACGGTACTATCGCTGCTATTGCTATAGTTTTGCTGGAGTTTATTTCCTTGCCATTTTTGTTGTCTATGCCGCGGCTAGGTAGGATAGAGCGGCGAATATCAGGTGCGTGCACATTGCTAGCGCCTGGCGTTTGGCTGGTGATTAGCGTGGCTGTGCTGATGAGCGGCGGGCAGGGAAAAGTTAGTTTGTTTGGCGCGGTGGCGGCGCTGCCTGGGGTGATTAGTCTACTACTGTCCGGCGCGTGGCTAGCAGCTGCGGCGTATTTGACTGCTAAACTGCGGCGGCTAAATTTGAAATAACGTCGCTCTAGTGATATATTAAGGTAGGCGCGATGGGGTGTCGCCAAGTGGTAAGGCACTGGGTTCTGGTCCCAGCATGCGGGGGTTCGAATCCCTCCACCCCAGCCAAGAAATAATGATATGAAGACAACTACTCCCCGCATTCCGAGTGGTTTCAGCGAATACCTGCCAGGCGACCAAATAGAGTTTAATCGTTTGCGCGACATTATTCGCGAAACTTATGAGCGCTATGGCTACGCGCCGCTGGACACGCCAGATATTGAGCTGAGCGAGGTATTGTTGGCGAAAGGCGGCGGCGAAACCGAGAAACAAATCTATCGGTTTGAACGCGGCAAGAATGATTTGAGCTTGCGTTTTGATCTAACGGTGCCGCTGGCGCGCTACGTCGCCGAACATGAAGGCCAGCTAGTCTTCCCATTCCGACGTTACCAGATTGGCAAAGTGCACCGCGCCGAGCGAGCTCAAGCCGGGCGTTTCCGCGAATTCTACCAGTGCGACATTGATGTGATTGGTTCGGAAAGCGTGGCGGCCGATGCGGAGTTTCCAGCGGTAATTAACGATATTTTTGAGCAGTTTGCTTTCGGCGAGTTTACAATTCACGTCAATAATCGCTTGGTGTTGAACGGCTTTTTCGCTGGAATTGGTTTGGCCGATGTATCGGCGGATGTACTACGAGTAGTCGATAAAATCGAGAAAATATCGCGTCAAGATTTTATGGCGGAATTACGCGAGTTGGGTCTTAGTGAAAAGCAAGTCTTGCAAGTAGTTGCCTTCACAGAAATTAGCGGTAGCAACGACGAGATTTTATCGCAGCTAGAATCAATGAAAAACGAAATTGATTCTGATGATTTCACGCTTGGCACGACAAAATTACGCGAGTTGCTGGCGATGCTGCGAAACATGGGCTTGCCAGAGCAGCGTATTCAGTTAGACCTACGGATTGCGCGCGGACTGGATTATTATACTGGCGTAGTCTACGAAACGACGCTTGATGATTATCCAGAAGTTGGTAGTGTTTGCTCGGGCGGACGCTACGATAACTTGGCCGAGAATTATACGCGGACGCGTTTGCCGGGAGTCGGTGTGTCGATTGGTTTGTCGCGCTTATTCTACAAACTGCGCGAGGCAGGCGTCGTGTCTAGTCATCGCCGGACATTGGCGCGCTGTATGGTGGCGTCTTTTGACGACGCGCAATTCGGCGAGGCGCTGCAAATAGCTGCCGAGCTGCGGCGAGCTGGCGTGGCGACAATCCTCAATACCGAATCGGTGCCGTTAAAAAAGAAGCTGCGCTATGCTGATCGTCTTGGCATACAGTTAGTAGTCTTGATTGGCGAGGAAGAAGTGCGCGGCCGTTTCGCGACAGTGAAGGATATGGCAACCGGTGAGAATAAGCCCATTCCCCGCCAGCAACTAGTTGAGGAGCTGCAACGATAGGGTGGCTTGGCTAGTTAAGGTAATCGCCGACTGGCTGCTGATTCCATTAGTACTGCTGGCTTTGTATGAGTTATTTTTTAAGGTTGAAAGTAAGCGCCGCTATGAAATTTATTCTCGCGTGCTGATGGCTGGGCTGACGTCTTATGTGGCTGCTAAAATCCTTGGGCTAATATATCAGCCTGAGCAGTTGCGTCCGTTTGAGCTGCTTGGCGTTAACCCAGGGGCGGCTTATCTGAATAATCCGGGATTTCCGTCGGATCACGCGCTTTTTGCGATGTTTTTGGTGCTGGCGGTCTGGTATGCACTGCGTCGCCGCTCGATTACTATAATTATGCTAACTATGGCGCTGCTAGTCGGCGTCGGCAGAATATTAGCGCTGGTGCATACGCCGCTTGATGTTGTCGGTGGCATGGCGGTGGCTTGCTTGGGGGCGTTGTGGTACGTGGATTGGCCTAATGTTAAGCTTGCATCTAGCAAAAAACGCAAGAATGTAGTAAAATAACTTAGTAAGATGACTAATGTGGAGAAACCTATGAACAACGCAAACGAGACTGCAGCGGTGAAGCTGGAGCCGTTTATTCCGATGGACAAAAAGGATATCATTCGAGCTGCTATCTATGGAGCATTCGCTGGTGCAATACTAACGGTGTTGTATATTTTGGTTGGCCGGGTCGCGTCGGCGGTGATGTGCCGCGGCGATAATGATTTATGCCAGAATGCGCCGCTGTATGTAGCAATTTTTTCGGTAACTTTGGTGTCAATCGGCGGATTGATACTGCTGTCGCAGGCGCGAATTTACCGGCCGTTATTTATCGTTATTGCTTCGATAGCGGCTCTATGGGGTCTGCAATCATATTTAGCGCTATTGCCGTGGTATTGGGCGATGGCGGCGATGACGGTAATTGGCGCGTTGACCTATGCGATGTTTACTTGGCTGGCGCGATTGCGGTCGTTCATACTTTACTTAGTAGTATCGATTGTGCTGATTGTAGCGGCTCGGTTGATTATCGCTGGGTAGCTGGCGCAGAACCGTTATTTGCGGTATGCTAGCTATATGGAAATAATGGTTTTGCTTATAATTTTAGCGATAGTCGTTGCAGCGGCTAGCGTGGTTATTTTTGTGTTGATGCAGCAGCTGAAGCGAGTGCAAAATAACTCGGCGGTAGAGTTGATCAAGGGCGATGTCGTTGAATTGTCGCGCTCGATCACTAATTTGCAGCAAACAATGAGCGACAAGCTTGAACGCTCGCAGCTGTCAACTCAGCAATCGGTGCAAAAGCAGCTCAGTGAAAGTTCAAAATTGGTGGCTGATGTCACGCAGCGCTTGACCAAGCTCGACGAGACCAACAAGCGTGTCGTTGATGTGGCGACTGACCTCAAAACCTTGCAAAATGTTCTACAAAACCCCAAGCAGCGCGGTGTTTTTGGCGAATACTATTTGTCGAGCGTTCTCGAAAATATTTTGGCGCCAGGGCAGTATCAGGCTCAGTATAAGTTTCGCGATGGCGAAATGGTTGATGCGGTGATTTTTCTTGATAAGGGTCAGATTCTACCAGTTGATAGCAAATTTAGCCTCGAAAATTACAACCGGATGATTGAAGCTAGCGGCAAAGAGCGCGAGCAGCTAATGCAAAAAGTCAAAGCTGATCTGAAAGGGCGCATCGACGAAACCAGCAAATATATTCGTCCGAGCGAGCATACTATGGATTTTGCATTTATGTTTATTCCTAGCGAGTCGCTGTATTATGATTTGCTAATCAATAATGTTGGTCAGGGCGGCAGTTCGCGCGATCTGATTGAGTATGCTTTTCGCGAAAAGCACGTGATAATCACCAGCCCGACGAGCTTTATGGCGTATTTGCAAACGGTATTGCAAGGTTTGCGCAGCTTGCAAATCGAGGAGCAGGCTAAGGATATTCAAGTTCGTGTCGGCAAGCTCGGACAGCATATCGCCAAATTTGAAGAGTACATGCAAAAACTAGGCAACAGTCTCGGTACGACAGTCAATCATTATAACAACGCTCATAAAGAACTCAGCAAAGTTGACAAAGATGTGGTGAAGATCGCCGGCAGTGATTCTTCCGTCGAAGTATTGGCGCTTGATCGTCCGTCATCTGTTGATAAGAAGTAAAGGCTTTTGGCTATCAAAATATCCCGCCGATAGACGGGATATTTTTGTTAAGAAAGCTAAGACTTAGTCTTTCTTTTGCCGGCCAGCAACCAACACGTAGAGGTTAGCACCGACAGCTGCGCCTGCTAAAGCGCCAACTAGCGACTCGAGCGAGAAGCGCGAATTGACAACTTCGTTAGAACCAGCTGAACCAGTAGTGAGCTCTTTTTCGGTCGAATCGGTCATCGCTAGCGCAACAGCCGGGTTAAGGCTAGCACCCTTGACGTAAGCGACGTGAGGAATCTCGACTTTATTAGAAGCCGAAGATGTTGCTTTGCTTTGGTAGTCGGCGATTGCTTGCGTCTTGGCGGTCGATAACAAGTAGCCAGATGTCAAAATGCCGACTGCCAGTGCCAAGCCAACGCCGAGTGCCTTGCCAGTATTGCAAGTTTCTTCGCGCGATAGAACTGCTGCTAGTCCGAATAGGAAGATAGCGGTGCCGACCAGCTCAATGCCGAATATCGACCAGTTCATGCTGCTGAATCCGCTAAAGCCGAAGTTAATCGAGCCGCCAGTAACCCAGTTGGTGACGATTACAGCCAGCATAGCGCCGATGAACTGGGCGCCCCAGTAGAACGGCAACAGGATTGTCTTGAGCTTGCGCATAGTCCACAAACCAAATGTTACGGCTGGGTTGACGTGCGAGCCCGAGACAGCGCCGATGCTCATCACTAGCATTACTAGCGTGAAGCCGATAGCTAGCGCGCCAACGCCGCCGTCTTTGAATGTGGTCAAAGCAACCAGCGTCAATACGAACGTACCGATTAGTTCGGCAAAGATTATATTTATGATATTTGATGGAAGCTTGACGCTGCTGCGTTTAGTTGTCGTAGGTTTGGCAGCGGCAGTTTCCTTCTTTGGTGCTTCTACTTTTTCGGCAGATACTGTACGAACAGTCGTCTTGCTGGCGGCCGTTTTCTTGGCGGTCGTCTTCTTCTTGGTAGAAGCGGCTTTTTTAGTAGCCATGAATATTCCCTCCTTTACTGAAATATAGACATAGTATAACACAAAAATATTTTGGGTTGTATACATCTGTTATAATGATGATATGGGACGTTATTTTGAACAGACAGAAAGCCGCAGCGAACTGCAACAGCGCATCGCTGCCGACTTGCGTGAAAAAGCAGCGCAGAAGGCAAAGCAAGAAGGCGAGCCAGTTCCGGGTGTTAGTGGCGAGCTAATCGAAAACTCAGAATATTTGAAAGGCACCAAGGCTACGACAACTCTAGCGCCGGCTTGGGTGTTTATTGTGTTGATGGCGGTTGGCGTATTTGTGTTATTCGTATATCAGGTGAATAAGTAGGTTAGCGATGGATTTCGAGAAAGTTTTACAAGTTTTATCAGCGCGGGCGGCCCAGTCTAACCACCCGCAAGAAGTATTGCGCGCTCCAGAAATCAAAACACTGTATGATCACATCAAGACCTTGCCAAATGATGAGCGCGGAGCTTTCGGCAAGCGAGTCAACGAGCTGAAAAAATCGCTGGAAGTGGTCATAGAAGTTCGCCGCCAGGAGCTCGATAAAGTCGACTTGCCGCCAATCGACGTGACGGCGCCGATGGACATCAATGCGCCGCAGCCTGATTTGCTGCCCAGCGAGCAGGGTACGATTCACCCGCTGAGTGCCGAGATTGACCGCATTTCTGACATTTTTAACCGCATGGGTTTTGTGACGGAAGAATCCCGTGAAATTGACGATCAATTCCATATGTTCGAGAGCTTGAACTTTCCGAAGGGTCATCCGGCGCGCGATGATTATGACACGTTCATGACCGAAGAAACTGACGCTAACGGCGACCGCTTGATTGCCCCGGCGCACACCTCGACCATGCAAAACCGCGTACTGAAAAAATATCATGGCAATTTGGCAAATGGCGAGGCGATCGCCGCCATCGTGCCCGACCGGGTGTTTCGTAACGAAGATTTGGACGCGCGGCACGAGCACACGTTCTACCAAGTTGAAGGCGTGTATGTCGCCAAGGGAGTTAACGTTGGCAATCTCATCGCTACTTTGCAAGAGTTTTTACAGGAATATTATGGTAAGAAACTGGATGTACGCGTCAATCCATTTTATTTCCCGTTCACCGAACCGAGCTTTGAATTTGCGCTGAGCTGCCCGTTCTGTGAAGGCAAAAAGCCGGATTGTAAAGTTTGCTCAGGCGAGGGCTGGATTGAGCTATTAGGCTGCGGCATGATTCACCCGAATGTGCTGAAAACTGCCGACATCGACCCAAACGGATACACTGGTTTTGCCTTTGGCTGCGGCATCGACCGCCTGGTGATGATGAAATACGGCATCGAGGACGTGCGGCATTTTGAGAGCGGTAAGTTAGAATTCTTGCGGCAGTTTTAAAAGCAGTCCTACAGTCCCATGCAAATATCCCGATAAGGCCGCGTAACAACTTCTGCCGAGTCAAGGTCGAGTTTGGTTTCGATTTCACTAATCATCGCCAGCGCACCAGTTTCATTATCTGACAAAACCTCAACTTCCACGAACGTCCCAGCGTCTTTGATTTCGTCTATAGCCACCGTTGCCTGCGGAAAATCAGAGGACTGAAACGAGCGACGGTATTTGTTGACCTCGACCAGCTGCGTCATGCCGAGGTTAGCAAGTAGTTGTTTGGCGATTGCCGCGTCTCCGGGTTGAATTGGCAGGTTTGTCTCGGGTTTAATGATTACGTCGTTCGCCGTATGTGTCGCGGTCGTCGTCGCAGGCTTATATGTCACCTCGGCAAAACCATCGCGCTGGCGAATCCGCAAGCATTCAACCGTCTGTATAAAATCGACATCAGAACGAGAATAATACGTATCAATCTCGCGGAGATTACTCTGCAGTTCAAAACCGAGGTCTTGCAGCTGCTTGATTAATTCTTTTGCGTCACCAGTTAATTGGCGTTTGCGTTCGATTTCTAGTAGTTTTTTGGTCATTTGGTGGCCTTTCGGGCTCTTACCTAGCACTGTGTTTACCTAGATAATTAATTTATTAGCGCGAATAGCAGCGGCGATTTGACGGGTAATAGCGCTCATAAATTAAGGATAGAGCAGTTTGCTGCATCATGCAATAACTATTTAGGAACGTCTCGTAAGGTTTATGCTATAATTAAGTTATAAAGGTTATCAATACTGCAATCCTTGCTGGATATCAACGGCCAGTAAAAAGCAAAGTTCGCTTATGAAAGGTGTAAAAATGTCTGTAGCGCTCAGTAGCAAAAAGATAATACTAATCGTAATATGCGTGATACTTGCGCTGATAGCAGGATTCGCGGCTTGGGCATTTCTGTGGCCTAGCCGTAGTGCCGACTTGCAAAAAGCCGATATCCAGCGGCGCGATTATAACCAGTCGGTGGCAGATATCCAAAAAATCATTGCCGATGATACCGCCAATAATGAAGTGCGGCCAGATTGCCGGCCAATTTTGAAAACTCACGGCAAGAAAACTGCCCGAGCGGTGATGATTCTTCACGGCGTTAGCGCTGAACCTTCAGGAATGGTTGAGCTGGCAGACTGGTTTTACCAGGCGGGCTACAATGTGTACGTACCGCGAGTGCCGCACCACGGTATGAAAGACAATAAGCTCCATGGGCAAGTTCGCGCCAGCGAATTGGTGAAATTCATGGGCGACAGTGCTGGGTTAGTCAGCGGTCTGGGCGACGAGCTGGGCGTGATCGGCCATTCTGGCGGCGGCACGCTGGCAACCTGGCTGGCGCAATATGGCGATGGATTATTCTCGCGGGTATTACTGCTCTCGCCGTACTATGAACCGGACGCTTCTAAAGCACCGAAGTGGCAAATGGCGCTGCTGCGCAATGTCTATGGCAACCATTTGCTGCCAGATCAATTCTTTGACGGCAATTTGTCATACCGGGCGCTGGCAAATTATGTCATTATCAAGCAGAATTATCGCAATGATTTGAAAGCTGAAGGCTTGAAACATCTCGGCTTGATAATTGGCAGCGAGGACGATTTGATTGATAAAACCATGGCGCTGAATATCGCCGAGGGCATGGCTAAGGCTAGCGGCGCCGAATTTACTTACGAAACGACGCCAGCTTATATCGGCGCTGGCCACGAATTAATATCACCAGAAGACAAAGCCGTCAAGAAATACAAGAAAGAATTGTACGGCATGTACCTGCGGGTGTATGAGAAATAGTATTTAGTAGTTGCGTACTATCAGACGTTTTTCATTTTCGGCTTAGTTAGGTAGAGGTCTGTTATAATGGTCTATTGTGACTGCATGTAAAGTAAAGATATCCACGAGACCGTTTAGGAGTGCCGTTTCTGGCAGCAAAATCGCCAAATCGCGGCTGCATAAGGAGTGTCGCAGAAAAACACAGTCTAGCGGCCAAGCCATGCTTGCTCGTAATATTAAGTATCGTCAGGCTGCGCCCGCCCGAAAAATGAGGATTAAAAAGCCATATTACGACGCCATCATGTCGGGTCGTAAAACCCTGGAGGTTCGCGTTGGTTATGGCAGTATCAAGCGCTTGCGGGCTGGCGAGCTATTGCAGCTAGAAACTAGTCATGAGTCTGGCGCGGTACGGATTAAGTCGATCCGTATCTACAATAATTTTGCTAAGATGCTGGCAGCTGAGGACTGGCGGCAAATTGTACCGCAAGCCAAAGATAGAGCGGAAGCGCTTCGGCTTCTTCAGAAAATCTACCCGCCGCGCAAAGAAAAACTCGGCGTGTATGCTATTGAGATTGCAAAATTAGAGAAAGGCAAATCGGCTAAAGGCAAGAAAAGCAAATAATACTTTTTAGGCGCCTCGACGGCGTATTTTTGCAATTAAGACAATTTTGTGGCATCATAAAAGATAAATGATTCAATATGAAAGGAAATTAGAATAATATGAGTGAACTTCCATACTTGTTAACAGCGGCTCCATCTAAATATCCTCGTGGCGCGTTATCGCTGCTAGGAGCTGATTTTATGCCGACACCACTGACTGCTAAGCTAGCTGGGGTGCCAGGGTTGGATATAGCAGGAATAGTGAATCGTGGTTTGGAGAAAAATGAAAATGGTAATCCTTCGGTAAAAGCCGCACGAGGCATTGGCGGGACGGCAAGCCGTGTTATGCTCAGAAATCTAGCAAATCAAGCAAATTCCGTAGACCCAAATGCTATCGTAGGGACTCAGGAAAAAAATAATCAGACGGCCAAAAATATGCTATACGATCTAGAAAAACGCGTAGAAGCTGGAGAGGCCGGCGCGTTTGCTGCTCCTATTCCTTTAGAATCTCTAGAAATGATCAATAATTTGAACAGAAGTGCCGAATAAAGAAGCGGCCAGGCTGGCGAATGACCTCTGAATAATATGATGAAAAAAGGTAAAAATATGGGTGTAGAGACTGGGAAGTCCCATGAAAGTCCTGAACGTGCGAGTATGCTTGCGGCGTGCGAGCTCAGGAGGGTTGATGAAGCTATAGATATGCTGGAAAGAGAGCTTGCGGCAGCAGCGGCACAGCGAGAAGCTATTTTGAAGCAGTTTAAACAAACTGCGGAAGCAAACGGTTTAGATCCTAAGGATTATTATGATGGCAATATAAACACCGCATCGCCGAGTGATGAATAGAGTTTTGAATGTAGATGCTGCCTCATTTTTGCACAAATTTTACACTTTGATTATACTGCAGAGGTGGTAGGCTAGTACGAATAGTTGTAAATATAATGTTTTTGTGTTATAATAGAAAGAGCAGTGATAAGAAGGAGTAATTGTAAATATGGCAAATCGTAACAGTGAATTTGGCGATATAATGCCCATAAGCGGTAACCTATCACACGAAGGCAGAATGGCAGCGTTGAGGGCTTTTGGTGATGGCGCTAAACTGATGAGTAATCCAGACGGCAGCTCATATTTGCGGCTTACTGATGAGCAGCATGGTGCTCCTTGGCAAGGAGGGTATATGCCTAGTTCTGTGGATCCAGAGGCTGGTGCGCGGAGTGATGAGGGTGGTAATTCTCAGGCGGCCTCTCCAGACACACTCTCTGAAGAAGCTGCTGGCCGACGTGCGTTTTTGCGAAGCAGACCAGGGTATTTTGGCGGTTATTTGGCAGGTCTTGCGGACAAGTTTGATCCGTCCTCGTTTGAATTGTATACTAACGATTAGTATAGCAAATTCGTATATTAAATGTACTGGCTCTGCTCGCGATGATACTGATGTCGTCTAGACAGGCCAGAATAGCTGCTGAATTTTTCTACGAATGTAGTTGCTGAATTGCTGATTTGGTTTTTGATTACTCAATCACTTCGCTCTGACTGCCATACTTAGCGATGATTTGTGTTGCTTGCGCCACGTCGTTTACGTTGTCTGGCGTAGCAATTGCGTGCCAGCCGTCACTACCGAGCAAAATGCCCAAATCAAGCAGCATTCGGTCGATGTCGGGCGCTATCGAAGGCTCATCAGTATAAGATATGCTATGCAAATAATCGGCAAAGCGTTGATTCAGATCGGGCGAGCGCAAATCCCGGGCGACGGCCTGGACGCAGCGTATAATGTCGGCAAATTGGATTGGCCCCGATTGTACACTGAGATGCAGCGTATTAGTGACAGACATGTCTTCGGCGTGATATTTGATATGATTGTCGTCGGTGTAGGCGCCAAATTGGAGGCTAAGCTTTTGGCTGATTGATAAGTTCAAAAAGTGTACGTATTCGTAAAATAGCGGCAACGTTTCGGGTCGTTGCTGGCGGAATTGCTGCGTTAGCTGAAAGGATATGTAAAGTTTGCGCGGAATTGCTGACGGCTGGTTAGTCGAGTAAATTATACCGCTGATTTGGCTAGTGCTGCTATTCAGCCGCTTGATATTATCGATGTTTTGCCATGGCCGAGAGTCAAGCTGTCTTAACTCGTGCATCATTCGGCCGCTGTCGGCAACGTATAGCTGGTTTGGCTCTTCGGCCAGTAAGCGGTACAGAGCTAGCGAGACCGGCTCGTTGTCCATTTCGCCGAAATCAGTTGGCAAGGTTAATATCTTGTTGGCTAACCGCGTGGCATCGACCGAGTGCCAAATACTCTTAATAATGATAATGCCGCCGGGGTAAGTGTGTCCGTCTAGCATGTAGTCGATTAGCTGGTACTGGCCTTGCTGGTACATGAATTCGGCCGCCGTCGCCAGAAACATATGCTCGTATAAATGAGCTAACTGCGTGCATGGATGGTGCTTAACCATAGTGATGCGCTTCATTATATTAATTATAGCAGAGAGTTAGAGCTGATGCTCTTTGATGCGGCAGCGAATGGTTTTCGCGGGCAATTTTAGCTCGCGTACGATAGTGTTATACTATATGTAATATGAAAGTCAGCCTAAACATTATCAAACAATTGATTAATTTTGAATTGCCTCCCGTAGGTGAGTTAGTGGCGCGGGTCAATCAGCAGCTTGGCGGCGTCGAGGAAGTGATCGACTTGAAGGCCAAATATGGTGGCGCGCGAATTGTCCGGGTGGTTGAATGCGCCAAGCACCCTAATGCTGATCGACTGAGCGTAGCCAAGATTGATGATGGCGGCGTGGTAGCGGATGTGCCGCGTGATGAGAACGGTCTGGTGCAAGTGGTCTGCGGCGCGCCGAACGTGCATGCGGATATGTGGGCGATTTGGTTGCCGCCGAAAAGTATGGTGCCGGCAAGTTTTGATGACGACGAGCCGTTTGTGCTGGACGCGCGACCGCTGCGTGGAGTGCTCAGCCAAGGTATGTTGGCGGCGGCGGACGAGCTGGATATCGGTACGGATCACGAGGGAATTGTTGAGATTCATGAACACGACGTGCCGGCGGGCGTTGAGCTCACGGCGGGTGCTCGTTTCGCGGAAATGTTTGGGCTGGATGATTACGTGCTGGACATTGAAAATAAGATGTTTACTCACCGGCCGGATTGTTTCGGGCAGCTTGGCGTGGCACGCGAGATTGCTGGGATTTTTCATCAGCAGTTTACTAGTCCTGATTGGTATAAATCAGACCAGCAGTTCACGAACGCTGAAGGTTTGGATCTAACGGTCATCAATGACGCACCAGAATTAGTGCCGCGCCTTATGGCGGTAGCGTTTCGTGATGTTACCGTGCAGCCAAGTCCGCTGTGGTTGCAATGCCAGTTGGTGGCGATGGGTGGTAAGCCGATTAACAACATCGTTGACGCCACGAATTACATGATGCTACTGACGGCGCAGCCAACGCACGCCTATGATTATGATAAATTACGCGGACATAAACTCGAGGCGCGGCTGGCTCGTGACGGCGAGAAAGTTAGTTTGCTTAATGGCAAGGAATATGAGCTGACGAGTGACGACATCGTCATTGCTGATTGCGAGGGAGTGATTGGTCTGGCGGGAATTATGGGTGGTGCCGACACTGAGGTTTCAAGTGATACTAAAAATATCGTTTTGGAATGTGCTAATTTTGACATGTATGCGCTGCGCCGCACCGCCATGCGACACGGTATTTTTACCGATGCGTTGACGCGGTTTAACAAGGGCCAGTCACCACTCCAAAATGCTGCCGTATTAAAGCAGTTGATGGGAATGGTTGGCGGCGTGCAGGCGAGTGAAGTGTTTGACAATCGCAACGATCGCCTGATGGTCATACAGCACGATTCGCGAGTTACATTTGGCTCTGCCGGCAAGGAAACCATTTCGATTTTCGATTGGGGCGCAGTGACTGGCGTTTTAGTGTTGGAAAGTACCTTTGTGAATGAACGTTTGGGTACAGAATTTTCGCCGCAGGAAATCTGCCGTATCCTGAAGAATGTTGAAATTAAGGCGCATGAGGAACCCGAGCCAAATACGCCTTATCAATTTGAAGTAATTGCGCCGTTCTGGCGTACCGACCTTGAACTGCCGGAGGACATTATCGAAGAAGTCGGTCGGCTGTATGGCTTTGATAAACTACCGCGCCAATTGCCAATGCGCAGTATCAAGCCGGCGCCGAGGAATCCGCGCCGCCAGCTCAAGCAAGCGATTCGCCAGAGTTTGTCGCGCGCCGGCGCCAACGAAGTCTTGACTTATAGTTTCGTCCACGAGCGCGTCCTGAAAAACGCCGAGCAAGACCCAAGCCGCGCCTATCGGCTGAGCAACGCTTTAAGCCCTGATTTGCAGTACTACCGCACCAGCGTGCTGCCGAGTTTGCTGGATAAAGTTCATGCCAACATCAAAGCCGGCCACGACGAGTTCATGTTGTTTGAAATCGGCAAAATTCACGATAAAGAATTGCCGCTTACCGACGAGAATCTGCCAAGCGAGCAGACGTTTGTCGACGGTGTTTACGCTAGCAAAAAGCCGCGAGCCGGCGCGCCATTTTATAAAGCGAGGAAGCTAGTGGATAGGCTGTTGGCGGATATTAACGTTGAGGCTGATTTTGTGAAAATAGCAGAGTCTGACGCGGACGTGCCAGCGCCGTTTGACGGCCAGCGCAGTGCTTGGATTGTCGCAAAAAATGGTGACAAGCTGGGTGTTGTCGGTGAATTATCTCAGGCAGTGCGGCGTAATTTCAAGCTGCCAGATTACACGGCGGCGTTCTCGCTTGACATTGAAAAATTGCAAGCCTGTTTGGCTAGCAGCCGCGAGCATAATTATCGGCCGCTCAGCCGTTTCCCGTCAATCAGTCAAGACATCTCGTTGCGCTCAAGCGTGGAAATTTCGCATGATGAGTTGCTGCGAGCGGTTCGGCAATGCCTGGATGAGCCAGAAAATCTACATTGCCAGATACAGACGCTTGGTATATATCAGCCAAAAGACGACGCGGCTATCAAGACTACCACTTTCCGGCTAACGTTTACCAGTTATCAGCAAACCCTGACTGACGCTGAAGTCAAACCGATTATGGATAATATTGCGACGGCAGCGCTTACTAAACTTGACGCCGAGCGAGTATAGTTTATTTTAGTTGTTTTTGATTAGAACGCAGCGGGCGTTCTGGCAGGTTGTTGCGCAATGTTACCAGACTGCGCCGTGTTGGGCGGCCGATAAGTACGCCGAACGAGGCGCCAGCAGCAATGGCTACTGCGATTAGTATAGCTCGCATCAATAACAGAGTACCGTCTACAGCGGCCGGATTAGCGACTAGCGCCATTAGTCCGTTATACAAGGTTAGGCCGGGAACTAGCGGCACGATACCAGCATCGATGATGGCTTGGCTAGGAATTCTGGTCAAACGTGAAACAACAGTAGCTGTAAAACCAACAGTAAATCCAGCGACGGCGTTAGCAGGGATAATTATCAAGCCTAATTCTGATACGGCTAACAGCACATAATACCCCAATAGTCCGCTGGCGCCAGTGATTAATAATCCAACTGGCCGCGAATTATTACTTAATGCAAATGATGCCGAGATGATGACGGCGCCAATATACTGATAGGTAGTGTTTGTAAAGGATAAGCTGTCGGGGGTTGCGACAAACGCTAAGCCAAACTGCCTGGCGGCATACAGGCCTATACTTACACCCAGTACAATGCCAAGCGTCAACATCACCACTTTCAATAGCCGAGCGCTAGCTGTGACGTAATATTCGTCAATTGCGTCCTGAAAGGCGCCGACAATCATCATGCCGGCTACTAGCAAGACGATACCGCCAACGGTCAGTATCGTCGGATCAATCAAAGCAAAGAATTCCCAGTATTTATGATTAACTAGCCACAATATACCAGTAGAGACTAACGTGACTGATAACGCGGCAATAATCTGAATGAAAAATGGCGGCAGCGCAGCGCGCCCTAGTAGCTTTATCAGAAGAGTAATTAGAAAACCTATGATAAAGGCAGCCAAGATAATCGGTATAGATGTCGTGTAGAGCGCAACCGAGCCAGCGCTCAGGCCGCCGCCAGCAATATAACTGATAATGCCGGGATAGCGCTTATTGTTGGCAATGATGGCATCGAGCTCGTTTTCAGCGTCATCTAGAGTGATTTTGTGGTCGGCAATTTGGCTGGCTAGGTTTTGTAATTTGCGCATTAGCCGGTAGTCGGTAGCACGCGGCGAGATAGTGCGGATCAGTGTCAATGGTTCGCGATCGATGCCGCGGTCTTGCGAGAGCGTAATTTGATTAAAGCTGACATCGATATGTACTTTTCGCTTGCAATATGTGTCGGTTACCCCGAGCGCCATATGTACGACGCTATTCGCTGGCGTGCCCATCGATAGTAGATGGTCTGACATGTTCATAACTAGCCGCAAGGCTCGCATATTCGGCGTCAGTGTCTCGTCGATTTTCTCGATATCAACTTGATCAGCATCGTCGGTTGCTGTCAAGATGTTTGTTAGCGAGTGACGCATGAAGCGAATAAGCGGATTCATATCTTGATTATGGCAAAAAACCTATTAGTATTCTAGAGGCATATGATGTCATTTTCACAACTCCTTCAGCGGGTCATGGTCGCGGTTGCTGGTATGTCGAATGCTATCGAAATTAACCCGCTTTTGCTATACTGATTCAATATGGATAGACAGGGTTTATCGCGCGATCAAGTAGTTATTCAGCGCGAGAAATATGGTGAGAATCGATTGCCTGACCGCGAAAATAAAAGCATTGTTAGGCTGATTTTAGCAATTATTACCGAACCGATGATTTTCTTGTTGCTGGCAGTGGTAGTGGTCTATTTTTTCTTGGGCGATTGGCACGAAACAGTTGTTCTGGCGCTGTCGGTAGTTGGCGTGGTGACTCTAGAATTGTATCAAGATTCTAAAACTGAGCGGGCGTTAGAAGCACTGCGATCGTTATCTGCGCCGCAATGCCAGGTGGTGCGCGCTGGCGAATATGTTACCATTCCTAGCGTAGAGGTGGTAGTTGGCGATATTTTGGTTGTCGGCGAAGGTAGCCGAGTGGCTGCTGATGGTAAGCTCATTGAATCGTCAAACGTCGCTGCTAACGAAAGTATTTTGACTGGCGAATCGCTGCCAGTCGAGAAGACCGCTGGCAACCAAGTCTTCTCTGGTACGGTAATAACATCTGGACACGGACTTGTCGAGGTGACCGCTGTCGGCGAACAGACCGAAATGGGGCGCATTGGCGTGTCGCTGCACGAAATTAAACCAGAAAAGACATTATTGCAAAAGGAAGTTGGCCGAGTCGTGCGCTATATAGCGGTGGCGGCAGTGCTCTTGGCAATGTTGTTGACGTTGCTGTTTTGGTTGTTGCGCGGCGACTTTTTGCATGGATTTTTAGCGGGACTGACGTTGTCAATTGCGATTTTACCCGAGGAATTTCCGGTAGTCTTGTCGGTATTTATGGCGTTAGGAGCTTGGCGCTTGGCTAAGAGTAATGTGCTGGCGCGCAAGAACCAGACTATCGAGACGCTTGGAGGCGCAACGGTGCTTTGTACGGACAAAACTGGGACGCTGACCGAGAATCGTATGGCTATAACTCAAGTTATCGGCCTTGACGGTAGAGACGTCGATGGCGCTGGGCGCAGCGAAATTGTCGCATATGGTATCTTGGCTTCGCAAAAAAATCCGTCCGATCCGATGGAAGAGGCGTTCTTGGCGGCAGCTGATGATCTAGCAGCGATTTATAACGGCATGGATGTCGTCAAAGAGTATCCGCTAGATAGCCATTCGTTTTCGGTAGCACAAATTTGGGGGCGGGACGGCAAGCCTGAGGTTATGGCGCTGAAAGGCGCTCCGGAGGAGGTTTTTCGACTATGCCGCTTACCCAACGATAAGCAGAAACGATTGCAAGAGATTGCCGACGATGCCGCCGATGACGGCCTGCGTGTACTAGCAATTGCTAAAGCAGCAGCGAAAAGTATCGCGCCTTCTCGCGATGGCTATCAATACGAGCTGCTAGGTTTGGTGGGATTGTCTGATCCGATTCGTACCGAGGCTAAGGATGCTGTCGCCTTGGCACACCGAGCTGGCATCAAAGTGATTATGCTAACTGGCGACCACGCCGAGACGGCGCGGCGTATCGGCCGCGAGATTGGTTTGTGCACCGAGCGGGTGATAACTGGTCAAGAATTTTTGTCGATGAGTGGAAAACAGCGGCGCGAGCTTGTCAAAACTACAGAAATCTACAGCCGAGTCGCACCAAATGTTAAGCTGGCGATTATTTCCGCTCTTAAGCAAAACGGCGAAGTGGTAGCGATGACTGGCGATGGAGTTAACGACGGTCCGGCCCTCAAGAGTGCGCATATCGGTATCGCTATGGGCCAGCGCGGTACCGACGTTGCGCGCGAAGCGTCGTCGATCGTGTTGCTGGATGATAACTTCGCCTCAATTGTTCAAGGTGTGCGTATCGGCCGAAGGATTTTTGCTAACTTGCAAAAAGCGGTGATGTATATCATGATTGTGCATATCCCGATTGCTGCGTTGTCAATTGCGCCGGTATTGCTTGGTTGGGAATTGATTTTACTGCCAATTCACATCGTATTTTTTGAATTTATTATTGATCCTGCTTGTACGTTAGTATTTGAAGGCGAGCCAGAGGATGAAGACACGATGCGCCGGCCGCCGCGGCGGATTTCTCAGCCATTATTTAGTCGAGCGGTAGTGCTAGAAAGTTTAGCAATTGGCGGGTTGCTGGCGCTGATGGCCGTTCTAATTCATGGCGGAATGCTGGGCAGCGGCGCTTCTAGCGATCAAGCGCGAGCGGTAACTTACTTAACGATAATTCTAGCTAATATTGGTATGATTTTGGCGCTATCCGGCCGCAAAATCATTCTTCTCGCTATCCAACAGCGCGGCAAGAACGCTTTGTCTATTGTGGTAGCTATGGCTTTTACGGCTTTAGCGGTAGTTTACAATTTGCCGTTTCTGCAGAGCCTATTCAAAATTACACCGCTGTCGTTGACAGAATTTAGTTTGGCAGCAGCAGTAGCGATTGCCGTGTCGCTGCTAGCAGCCATAGTACGTAAATTATGGCGCTAATCGAGATTTTATGCTATAATGAAAAGATAAACTAGAGAGGGGAAATGATGGCAACGTCAAAGAAACAACGCGCTGGCATTCTGATTATCATGGTTGCGACCATCCTAGGTACGCTAGGGTCTTTCGCAGTGATGGTTTTGTCTATGCAGTCAAATCAAAAGGCACAAGCAGATTACCAAAAAGTTCTAAGCGAATATAAAAAAGAGCAAACTGCTTACGAGCAAAAAAAACAAGCGCAAGCCGACGAGCTATCAGCCAAATATTACGAGACGTTCAAGCAATATTCTAGCCAAGTTGCAAAGTTTGAAATCGATAGCGTCAAATCACTAGCAACCGAAGATCTAACAGAGGGCGATGGCGCATTGGTAGACGATAAAACTAATTTTGCGGCTTATTATATTGGCTGGGATGCAAATGGTGATATCTTTGATCAGAGCATCGATAATAATAAGCTGAAAACGCCGTTGCCAGTAAGCGGGTTGAGTACGGCTGGTATAATCAAAGGCTGGAAAGAGGGTCTAAAAGGAATGAAAGTCGGCGGCGTGCGGCTGCTGTCTATCCCGGCGGATAAAGCTTACGGCGAGGCCGGCAGCAAAGACTCTAAAGGCAAGCAAATTATCGCGCCGAACATGCCATTGAAATTCGTCGTTATGGTGATTCCAGCACCAGAAACTATTAACCAGCCAGATATGACGAAATTAATGAATGCATATCAGCAAGCTCAGCAAGCGCAGTAAGACGAGGAGGAAATCTGCATGGAAGATATTAAGCCTGTGGTGATGATTGGCGCTGGCCCGAGTGCTCTAGCGGCAGCGATTTATACTACGCGCGAGGGTATTGACACTACTCTTTACGAGAAGGGTGTTGTTGGCGGTCTAGCAGCAATTACCGATAAAATCGATAACTATCCTGGTTTTCCCGATGGCGTCCCAGGGATGGAATTAGCAGATAATTTGCGCAAGCAAGCTGAACGCTTTGGCGCCAAGATTGATTACGGCGACGTTTCGGCGCTGCGCCATCAGGATGGAGTTAATATTTTGACAGTTGACGGTCAAGAGGTTAAAGCTCGCGCTGTACTGATTGCTACAGGCAGCGGTTATAAGAAACTTGGCATTCCTGGCGAGGCAGAATTTTATGGCCGCGGCGTGCATTATTGTGCGACCTGCGACGGTGCTTTTTATAAAGGTAAAAGGTTAGTCGTTGTTGGTGGCGGCAATTCTGGCGTCCAGGAAGCGATGTTTTTGACGCGTTTTGCCGAGCATATTGATTTGCTGGTGCGAAGTTCCGTAAAGGCCAGCAAGACTCTACAGGACGATTTGCAGAAATACATTGATAATGGCAAAATTACCGTACATTTGCAAACCGTAGCGCAAGAAATCGTCGGCGAGGACGGCGCGGTGGCGGCGGTGCGGGTGCTCGAAAACGGCGCAGAAACGACTTTCGAGGCTGACGGCGTGTTTGTTTTCATCGGCTTGAAGCCGAATACACAGTTTTTGGCGGATAGCGGCGTTGAGCTTGACGAGTACGGCTTTATCAAAACCGACGACCATTTGGCGACAGCTTTGCCGGGCGTATTTGCTAGCGGCGATGTCCGCAGCGGCGCTACCATGCAGGTGGCTAGTGCTGTCGGCGAGGGGGCGACAGCGGCGCTGAGTATCCGCGAATACTTAGAGGGTGTGAAGGTGAAATAGCTTCGACACTGGATGTCGGTGCTATTCGACGTATTTCTTGCGGAAAGCTTCGAGCTGTTTAATGATGGCTGGATCGCTGGTCTCGAGAGCGATTTCGCGCGTGCCCATGATGCCAGAGCCGCGCATGAAATTATGCGACCCTGATAGTGCTATTTTCGAGCCGTCAGGCATCGTGAAAACAATGAATTTGGCGTGCAGATATTGCGGATGCTGATATAGGGTTTGTTGCCGGCTGGTTAAAGTGCCGAGTTTGATGAGAAGTTTATTGATCGGCGAGGCGGTACGCCAATTATTGAAATACAATTTGGTATTTTTGCGCTTGAGAATGCGGTTGAGTCTGCCAGTCGGGCAGTACTGCGATACTAATATGATATCTTCAGCTTGCTCAGCTAGGTCGCAGGCGCGCTTGTAAATGAGAGAATTAGTTGGCAAGCCCTGGTCAACCAGGACAGTCGAGTGTTCGTCGAGGCCAAACATTGAATTGCGAATCGAACCGCCGCGCTTGTCGGCGCGAGCAATAAGGTATTGCTCGTTAGATAGCTTATCAGCTAACACTTTATTATCAAATCGGAACATGTAATCGACATTAGCTAGGCTCTCGTGGTCCATATTGACGCCGCCGCAAGCGTAGACTATGTCGTCAACAATCGACCACTTGCTATGAGTGCGGCCAGTCATTAGCATATTGGCCTTTTGACCGAGCCAGCGAAAAGCCACGCCTGCTTTTTTTAGCCGCCGTTCTAATTTCATGGCGTGAACGGCGCGCGATGGCTGGCGGCGCGGTGAACGCAGAATGAATTCCTTCGGTTCGAGATAAGTGAATGAATCGGCACAAACCGAGGCTGGCACGCCGCGTTCAGCCGCTGCGCGCTCGACGGCGGCGATTACGGCTTCGGTGTGCTTATCATCGGCGCGAAAGGTGGTCGCTACCATATTGACGCGCTGCTTGGCGTTATCAATTTTAACTGCTAAATCCGACATATAGTCTTCTGCTGTCAATAGCGTCGGACTCTTTTTCTTACTCATATCTCTATTAGTATACTCTATAGCGTAAAAAACTGGTACTATATAGATAGTAACTGTAAGCAAAGGAGCAATATGGCAGATTTTAATAAAGTTCTTGACCCGGGCGATGTTGATGGCGGGCTAGTCAATACTGTGGTAGAAATTCCCGAAGGGTCGCGCCTGAAAGTCGAATGGGATCGTCAGCGGGCGGCCTTTATGCTGGATCGCGTCGAGCCGAAAATCTTTGCTAAGCCGTGCAATTACGGCTTTATTCCGCAGACGCTTGACGAGGATGGGGACGAGTTGGATACGCTGATTATTTGCCCAGAGCCGCTAACGACTGGCGTGTGGTTGGAGGCGCGTATTATTGGCGTGCTGCGCTTCGAAGATGACGGTGAAGTCGACGACAAAGTAGTCGTGGTGCCGGCTGATAATCGCGACGACGATCGTATTAACTCGCTCGACGACATTCCGCAGCTGGTTAAGCAGCTTGAACATCACTTCACTCATTACAAAGATCTCAAGAAGCCAGGCAGTACCATCGTCAAAGGCTGGGGCGATGCCGAGGAAGCCAAGATGATTGTCAAACAATGCATTGACCGCTATAATAATCGGTAATAAACTTAAACGGAGCAAATTATGGATTATTATGATTATTCAACTTCGACTTATGCGGCTAGCAGCGATGTCGGTGCGGTTGCAGTTGTAATTTGGCTGTTTGTCATCTTAATTGTAATGGCAGTTTCCATACTAATGATTATCGCCATGTGGCGAATCTTCACTAAGGCTGGTAAGCCAGGCTGGGCGTCATTAGTGCCAATATACAACATGGTAGTAATGATGCAGATTGTCGGTCGGCCAGAGTGGCAAGTCGTACTGATGTTCTTGCCGTTTGCCCATATATACATTTCGATCGTGTTGCCGCTAGATTTAGCAAAATCGTTCGGCAAAACGACTGGTTTTGGTGTTTTGATGATCTTCTTCCCGGCGATCATGAACCCGATTTTGGCGTTTGGTTCAAGCCGCTATGTTGGCCCGGTTATGCGGCAGCAACCTGTCTACGGCCAGCCGCCGCAGCCTGGGTATTACGCACCGCAGCCAGCTTACGGACAACCGCAGCAACCGGTAGCCTATACTCAACAACCGCAGCCATACGCTCAACCGCAACAACCAGCTGCAACGGTTGTCCAACCGCAGCAACCGCCGGTAGCTGAAGGCGGACAGCCGCAGCCGCCTCAGCAGCCGCCGCAGGCATAAATAGAATAAACTTTTAGTTGCAAAACCTAGCGAAATAGCCAGAGCTTGTCTGGCTATTTTCGTTTTGGCCGCTATTTTTTGTTGCGGCGGAACGGCGTTGTACGCTGCAACAGGCTGCCAGCGCGGCCTAATAGCGAAGTCTTTTTGAGCTGAGCTTTAAGTTTCATCCGAGCGTGTCCAGTGATGACATATTCGTTCCAGCCGGGCTTTGGGCGAGCGCGCTTGTTGGTTAGAATCTCGACGGTATCACCGTGCTGCAATTTGTAGCTGAATGGTTCCATCTTGCCGTTTATTAGAAATCCGCTTGATTTAGCGGCTAGATCAGAGTGCACGCGGTAGGCAAAATCTAACGGGAAAGCGCCGTCTGGCAGGTCGTAAATATCACCCTTTGGCGAATAAATAAAAATCCGGTCGCCGAACAAATCGACCTTCAAATTATCAACGTCGAAATCTTTACCTTCGCGAATCATCGATGCTGCCGACTGCAAATGCTTAATCCAGTGTAAATCTGTCGGCAGGCTGGTCATTTTGCCCTTGATATAAGCATCAGTTAGCTTTTGCTCATTATAATGAAAGCTGGCCGCCAGCCCGCGTTCAGCGTAATCGTGCATCTCGCGGGTGCGGATCTGGAATTCGACCGCTTGGCCGTTTTTAGTAACCACCGTAGTGTGCAGCGATTGGTAGCCGTTGGGCTTAGGCTTCGAGATATAATCTTTGATTCGCCCAACCATTGGCTCGTACATGTTATGTAGTTCGTTGAGCACCAGATAGCAAGTGTCGATATCGTCAACGATAATTCTCAGCGCGATCAGATCATAAATATCATCGATATTGGGGACGCGCTTCATCTTCTTGTATAGGCTGTAGGTACTCTTGACGCGGCCGTCGATCTGGTGCTGGATTTTCTCGTCGCTGAGGCGCGAATCGACAGCGCGGCGGACGGCATCTAGCTTGCGTTGAGATTTCTTTAAGCGGCTATCCTTGAGGGCGACAGTTTGGTTGTATTCCTCGGGCATTAAATATTTGAAGCTCAATTCCTCGAGCTGTACGCGCAGCCGCCCCATGTTTAACCGATCGGCTAGCGGTGCGAAAACGTCCAGTGTCTCGCGAGCGATTTTCTTCTGCTTTTCCGGACTTTTGAATTGCAAAGTTTGCATATTATGCAGGCGGTCGGCCAGCTTGATGATGATCACTCGCACGTCTTGGCCGACAGCGATGAGTAGCTTTGTCAAGTTATCGGTAGTACTCGGCAAATACGATTCGAGGTTTTTCATGCCGGCGCGGGCTTGGCTAACCTTGGTGACACCGTCAACCAGAAAAGCAATATCCCGGCCGAATAGCTCGGTGATTTCCTCTAGTGTAGCATCAGTGTCCTCGACTGTATCGTGCAGTACGCCAGCAATCACCGAATCAATATCCATGCCCCAGTCGATTAGCATAGCAGCGACTTGTAGCGGGTGAGTGATGTACGGCTCGCCGCTCTTGCGCAGTTGCCCGTCGTGTTTATCGGTAGCATAATGGATTGCTTTTTCTAACAATGCGACCTGCTCTTCACTGTAATGGCTTCTAGCCAGATTAACCAGCTCGACCTCGTTCATATCCTTATTATAGCAAATTTGCCAAAGCTATTGCGCTTTTGCTAAAATATTAGCAAAGATGGCTTAATCAAGGAGTGGGCATGGTGAAAATAAAAGTAGCGATTAACGGTTTTTGCCGGGTTGGCCGCAGTGTTTTCAAAATTGCGCAGAGCCGTTCAGATATCGAAATAGCGGCTATTCGGACGCATCTGAGCGCCGAGCAGTGCGCTTATCTGCTGAAGCACGACTCGATTTATGGTCATTATGCCAAGGCTATTGGCACTGGCGACGCGTCGCTATATGTAGGCGACCGGATCATTCCTATCATAAGCGACAAGCGGACAACCAAATTGCCGTGGGACGACCTCGGTATTGATGTTTTGATTGATGCCGGATGCCAGACTGATGCTGCTGAACTACGCCGCCATCGGACGGCTGGCGCTCGGCGCGTGGCGTCGTTGTCGCAGTGCGCTGATTTTGCGACGATCGTCATGGGCGTTAATGACGGATTGGTCAATGTCTCGACGGATATTGTCTGCAGCGGCGATGCGGCGATTAGCTCGGTAGCGCCGGTTATCGCGGTGCTTGATCAAGCGGTTGGTGTCGAGGCGGCGACGATTACAGCGGCTGGCAGTTATCATTTTGCTGGTTCGCTATTAAAGACTGAGCGTCTGGGCGACAGCGACTTGGTGGCGATGGCGGCTGATTACGGCCAGCGATTGCAGGCAGTTTTGCCAAATGTTGCGAGCGCGGTAAGCGGGCTTGCAATTAGCAGCCGCCAGTACGGTAACGTTGGTCTATCAACGGTTTCGCTACTGCTGCGCGAATCAATCGCGGCCAAGAAAATAAACGAGATTTTAACGCATGCTGCCCGCGAACCGCTATATAACGGTATTTTGGCGGTTACCGACAAAGAGCTGGTAGCCGAGGATTTTCGCGGCAATAGCTACAGCTCGACAGTTGATGCCGGGCTAACCACCGTTGTCGGCGAGCGATTGGCGCAAGTGTCGTCCTGGTACGACGGCGAGTGGGCCAGCGCCAACCGCTTGGTCGAGTTGGCGGCTGAAACTGGACGGTACTCACGAAATATTTGATGTTTTATAATATAATTGCTAATACAGCCAAAAATATGCATAAAAGTCTTGACATTTATCGCAAAGTGTGATAGTATAATAGCATAATAGCATGTCCATCCCGTATAAGCAAATACAGGATCAGCGACATGCTCACTAACAATAAAATCTGTAGTAGATAGGCACAATTTTAAGCTCTCTACGGCATTATTAAGTTTAGTTAATTCAGGCTAAAAGCGCGAATAGCGCTGGCGCTAAAGCACGGTCTAGCTTGAGTGTTTTTTGATGCTGCCGTAGAGAGCTTGAAAAGGTCAAGCTCCCAAGCGCCCCACATGGGGCAGAAAGGAGCCTGAAATGGCTACCTTCAATGTCATCCCTTTGTCCGACGACATCATCGAGGCTGTTCTCGATGATGTCTGGTCTCGGGACTTCACCGTCCCGAGGCCTTTGCTCCGGGACATGTGGCCGGGGGGTGACGCCCCCCGGCCTAGTATCACTTATGAGGGGGTGACACACCCTTTCTTGTCCAAGCCCTACCAGGGCATTGTGGCGTGGATGCCCACGGACGCAGGTAAGGGGATGGGTGTTGCCCGAGTTAGCGATGGTGGATTCTTCGCCTTTGGACACAGGTTCTTTGAGGTGTACTATAGCAAGGAGGGCGTTCCCTCCTTTAGGAGGGACCGATTCTATTCCGCGGAGGACACTCGTCCGCCGCTCAATGAGCGGTATGCTGAGTGGTGGCAGGACGCCACCACCAGATTCCTCGAGGCCGCCGCTAGGCGGTCCAGTCACTGACCTCTACTACCCCGGGAACTCTACCGGGTAAAAAATTGAGTGCGGTTTCAGAGAGGAAGACCGCTTAGAACTTCCTCCACTTCTTCCCGCCGCCTGGTGGGGATGGCCAGCTCAATCTGAGCTTCGACCATCCCCGCTGGGGGCGGGATTTTCTTTTGGCCAGCAAGACCTACTCTAACGGGGCTTGCCAGGGGCGCGTATTATGCTTATACTTGTAGTATGAAGATTTTTCTAGGAGCGGATCATGGTGGGTTTTATCTGAAGGAGAAGATTGAAGCTTATCTGACCAAGCGCGGCATCGAGTGGGAGGATGTCGGCGACAAGATACTCGATCCGCAAGACGACTTCCCGCAGTTTGCCCAGATGGCCGTGACCAAGGTGTTGGGCGAGGACGATTCTACTGATCCGCGGGCAATTTTGATTTGCACTGGCGGCCAAGGTATGGCAATGGCAGCTAACCGTTTTCGCGGTATTCGGGCGGCGGTGATTTGGGATAAGTTCGAAGCTCATGAGTGCCGCAATGATAACGACTGTAACGTCCTATGCTTGCCGGCGCGAGTACTGGATGCTCCGGGCGACGACTTAGAACTCTGGAAAGAAATTATTGACGAATGGATCGCTACGCCATTTGCCGGCGCGGCGCGGTTTGTTCGTCGCAACGCAGAATTGGATGCTTTCTGATGGCCGAGATTGTTCCAACAGTGCTCTGCGAAAATGCAGAAGATTACAAGCTAACGATTGAGCGTTTATCGCCATTCGCTAAGCGCGTTCATCTAGATCTGGCTGATGGTGAATTTGCACCGACCAAAACCGTCGAGCTGAGCGAGATGTGGTGGCCGCAGGATTGGCAGGTTGATATCCATGCTATGGTAGCGCGGCCGAGTTTGTATGTTGATGCTTTGGTGCAAATGCGGCCGTCGCTGGTGATTTTTCATGCCGAAGTTGATGAGGATTTACAGCCTTCTATCCAGCAGCTCAAAGCTTCGGGTATTCAGACTGGCGTGGGATTGTTGCGCCCGACGGTGCCAAATACCGTCAAAGATGTCATCAGCGCAGTTGATCATGTACTGGTGTTTAGCGGTGATTTGGGCCACTACGGCGGCAAGGCTAGCTTGATGCAGCTGGAAAAGGTTCGCTTGATTCGCAGCATTCATCCTAGCGTTGAAGTTGGCTGGGATGGCGGCGCGACGCTCGAAAATGTTTTTAGCCTGGCGCAAGGCGGCGTTAATATCGTCAACTGCGGCAGCGCTATCCATTCGGCGCCAGATCCGGCAGAAGCTTATCAGAAATTAGTAGCAGAAGTTAATAAGCAAGGAGTAATCTAGGTGGCTCGCGAAAAATTATCTATTCCACAGCTCAAAATAAAAGCCAACGATGTGCGGCGCGACGTAGTTCATATGCTAGAGCTGGCCAAGAGCGGGCACCCAGGCGGCGCGCTGGGGCTGGCGGATATCGTCACGGCACTGTATTTCAATATCATGAATATTGATCCGCAGAACCCTGAATGGCCAGAGCGCGATATCTTCATGTTGAGCAATGGCCACACAGTGCCGGTACAATACGCGGCCATGGCCGAGGCAGGATACTTCCCAGTCGAGGAGCTGTCGACGCTGCGCAAGCTTGGATCGCGCCTGCAGGGCCACCCAGAGCGCGTCAAGTTGCCAGGGCTCGAGAATACTTCCGGGCCGCTAGGCAGCGGCATCGGGCAGGCGGCGGGTTACGCGTATGCGCTGCAATATCTAGATAAACAGCGCCACCGCTGGGTGTACGCGATTGCCGGCGACGGCGAGCTTGATGAAGGTAATATCTGGGAATCGGCGATGTTTGCCGGTAAGTACAAACTACGCCAGCTAATCCTCTTCATTGACCGCAATAATATCCAGATTGACGGCCCGACCGAAGATGTCATGCCGCTGGAAGATTTGCGCGGTAAGTGGGAAAGTTTCGGTTGGCACGTCCAAGAAATCGACGGCAACAATATCGAAGGCATCATCGACGCAGTAAACTTAGCCAAGGCGATCGAGAATCGGCCGTGTTGTATCATTGCGCATACGATTCCGGGCCGCGGTGTTGGCTTCATGGAATACGATTACAAGTGGCACGGCGTAGCACCATCAAGCGATCAGGCGGCTACGGCGCTGGCTGATTTGGCGCATTCAGAATCACAGCAAGATGCAGGAGGATATTATGAGTAATCAATCGTCTAACAATTCGATGCCGTCCAAGGCGCCGAAACCGCCAACTCCACCAAAGCCGCCGAAACCGCCGAAGTCTTCGGCCGCATCTGTTCCGTCAGAGCCGCCAGTTCAGCCAGCTGCCTCAGTGCCACCTGTTTCGCCGCCAGCGCCGCAATATGCTGCTCCGCAGTACACCGCTCCGCCGGCAAACAATACTTATCCGCCGGCTAGCCCTTACGCTTATCCGTATCCGCAGCCTGCGCCAACACAGTCGCCGGGCAACTGGATGGGTGCTGTTAGTATCATACTTGGCTTGCTTTGGATGAGTATGATTGGCTTGCCGCTCGGCATTGCTAGCGTTGTTAAGGCGAACCGCTACGGTACTTCGAAAGTAGCAGGCGTTATCGGTATTATTATTAATTCGGTTACGCTTGTTATTTCTATTATCGTTACGATACTTCTAGTGTCTGGGGCGATGCAGCCGCTTTTCTCGCAGTTTGATCACGCCGGCGATAACAAAGGCAAGGAGAAAGATAGCGCCAGAACTGTCCGAAGCGTCTCGCTTGATGATAATTACCAGCCGCAGGGTTCGCCAGTTTGGCGCATCGAAAACGGCAAATTGCCAGAGGGCTGGAAAGAATTTGAGAACGATAACGGTATTCATTGGTATCGGGATAGCAACAGTATTTTAATGACTATATCTGTGGTTGGTAGCGAAAATTTTAGCAGTAGTTCTGATAGAGTTAATTCGCGAAAAGTTATCGAAGACAAGATCGGAAATGCGAAGAGTAACGGTGATTTGGTGACTGGTATAGAGTGGTATCAGTCATTTGCTGATTTCGCGAATGACCGCGGCGCTGTGCAACTTTTGTGTGCTCGCGTTTTGGCTAATGACAGCAGCGGTAAGCCGCATTTATCAGTGATTTGCTCGCGAGCATACGGTAAAGGAAGCTACTTGTTGTATTTATACAACAATAAAGAATCGCTCGCTGTTTCAGAAAGCGCCAAGGCGATGTTCCGATCGCTAGTGATTCTCGAGAAAAAAGATGCAAAACGATATTCAGGAGAAGGCCGTGTATAATTATCCTCTAAATGACAACATTTATAATGAAAGACCAGAAGCAGAAGCTACCCGCGCTGGTTTTGGGCGCGGCTTGAAGACAGCCGGCGAAGCTGATGAGCGAGTAGTCGGTCTGTGCGCCGATCTGGTCGAGAGCGTCAAAATGGATGCTTTTGCCAAGGCTTTTCCTGAGCGTTATATCGAGGTCGGTATCGCCGAGCAAAACCTAGCGACAGTGGCGAGCGGCCTAGCGCGCGCTGGTAAAATTCCGTTTGCAGCCAGTTACGCGGCGTTTCATCCGGGGCGCAGCTGGGAACAAATCAAAGCGACGATTGCGCTTAACGACATGCCGGTTAAGATCATCGGCGGGCATAGCGGCACAACGGTTGGGCCGGATGGCGCTACCCACCAAATGTTTGAGGATATCGCGTTGATGCGGGTGTTGCCGAACATGATTGTCGTTTGCCCGGGTGATGCTATTGAGGCCGAGAAAGCCACCAAAGTACTTGCCAGGACTGATAAGCCGGCTTATTTGCGGTTAACGCGCGCTGCTACGCCGACATTCAGTACACTGGATTCGCCATTCGAGATTGGCCAGGCGTATGTGTTGCGCCAGGGCAGCGATGCGACGATTGTCAGCACTGGCGTCATGACGGCGTACGCGCTGCGAGCAGCTAACGAATTGCAAAGTAGCAGCGTCTCGGTCGAAGTGGTACATGTGCCGACGGTCAAGCCGCTCGATAACGAGACGATTCTGGCCAGTGTTCGCAAAACTGGCCGGGTAGTTACTGTCGAGGACGCGCAAATTGCTGGCGGTTTGGGCGGCGCGGTCGCCGAATTGCTAGGCGAACAGTTGCCGTCGCCGTTATTGCGCATCGGCATGAATGATCGTTTCGGCGAGAGCGGCGAGGCTGGCGAGTTGCTGCAAGCCTTTGGACTTGATGAAGCGAGTATCGCTCAGAAGACGCGCGAATTTGTTGATCGCGTGCCGCAATACCATGCAGGATTTTAAGGAAAGGAGACAATATGAGCTTATCAATTGATGAAATTCGCCAGCGTACCAGCCGGGCGCGCGACCTAATGCGACGCAGCCGGCTAGAGGGTTTCGCGGTGGGCGCTTTTAATATTGACAATCAAGAAACGCTACGTGCGATTTGCCAGGCAGCACAAAAAACCAAGGCGCCAGTGATGGTCGAAGTCAGCGCTAACGAAGCAGCTTCGCTGGGCGGCTACGAAAATATTCGCGATTTGGTCGATAACTATAGTCAAAACTACGGTGTCGAGATGTATATCAACCTCGATCACGCGCCGACAGTCGAGGGCTGCAAACAGGCTATTGATGCTGGCTTTGAGTTCATTCATATCGATATTTCGCAGGCTAACCACGATGCTTCGCTCGAGGAAATTATCGAGAAAACTCGCGAAGTTGTCGAATATGCTAAGTTTACAGGCGCGCTGGTCGAGGCCGAGGAGCGCTATTTCTTTGGCGATTCCAACCTGCATAAAGAAGAAATCGACTACGAAGAAGTCAAAAAATGGAATACCAAGCCCGAGGAAGCCAAAAGTTTTGTCGATGCCACGGGTATCGATACTATGGCGGTGCAGGTTGGGAACTTGCACGGGCTGTATCCGGTGCCGAAGATTCTCGACCTAGATTTGCTGCGCCAAATTCGGGCGGCGATTGATTGCCAGATTAGCTTGCATGGCGGCAGCGGCACGCCGCTACACTACTTTGAGGACGCGTCCAAAATTGGCGTTAGCAAGATCAATATCAACAGCGATTTGCGCTACGCCTTCCGTACTACGCTCGAAAAGGTTTTGCGCGAGAATCCTGACGAGTATGCTGTTTTCAAGCTGATGCCCGAAGTTTACGATGCTGTCCAAAAAGTCGTTGAAGAGAAAATTGGCGCTTTTGGCAGTGCTGGAAAGGCGACGCTTTAGTGGCGGTTAAAATTTTAGCAATCGGCAAAGGCACGCAAGACGTATTCTTGCGCAGTAACGAATTCGATCCGCATACTCGCGGCAAAAAAGTCTTTACTGAACTGCCGCTAGGTATCAAAATGGAAGTCGAAGACGTAATCTTCAGCACTGGCGGCAATGCTACGAATGTCGCGACAACGTTTGCCCGCCAGGGCTTAGACAGTCGCTATATGTGGGCGCTGGGTAATGATTCGGCCAGCCAGGCAGTAATTGCGGCGCTTGATACCGAGGGTGTTGATACGCGCGACGTCTTGATTGATGATCGAATGCAAGCTGGCTATTCAGTAATTTTGATCGCCACCAATGGCGAACGAACGATTCTGAACCACCGCGGGCGGACATTTGGCAAGGACGTTGGCCGCTTGAACTTGCAAGCTATCAGCCAAGCCGATTGGATTTATCCGACGTCGCTAGCCGACAATAGCCTGACGGTGCTGCGGGTGATTCTAGACGAAGCTGAGCGCGTCGGTGCCAAAGTCATGCTCAATCCGGCTGGTCCAGAGCTAGCTGATCCAGAAAAGCTAAAAGGTTTGCTGGACACAGTTGACGTGCTTTGCACCAACAAAGAAGAGATGCAAAAATTAGTAGCTGGCGAGACTATCGAGGAGTTGGCTCTGCGGGCGCTGCACTATTGTCCGACAGTGATTGTTAGCGACGGTCCAAATGGCGTGGTAGCGACTGACGGCAAGACGTTGGTGCGCGCTGGCATGTATGAAGACGTGCCAGTAGTCGATCGCACGGGCGCCGGCGATGCTTTTGCTAGCGGCTTTTTGAGCCAGTGGGCGCAAGGCGCTAGTCTAAAAGACTCCATTATTTTTGCTAGCGCCAATTCTACCAGTGTCGTCACCAAAATTGGCGCCAAGGACGGCATCTTGCGACGAGGCGTCAGTCTTCACGCTATGCCAATCACCGAGAAACAATTACCAAAACGAGGAGAATAATGAAATACCAGATTTGCGTATCGGGCGCGGCGTCGGGCGAGACGGTTGATAGCGCTCACGAAAAAGCTTTTGCGATTGGCGCTGAAATCGCACGTTCGGGCAAGACATTGCTGACAGGCGCTACCGTCGGTTTGCCGCACTTTGCGGCGCGCGGCTTCAAAAGTGTTGGTCAGACCAAAGGCGTGTCGGTCGGATTTTCGCCAGCTAGTTCGTTTCGCGAACATATTTCGACTTACCGTTTGCCGACTGCCGAATTCGACTATATCAACTTCACCGGTATGGAATATGTTGGCCGCGATGTTCACTTAGTGCGCAGTGCCGACGCAGTTATTACCGTCGGCGGGCGGATGGGCAGCTTGCACGAGCTATCGACAGCGCTCGAAAGTCGTAAGGTCTGCGGCATCTTGCTGGGTAGCGGCGGCCTGGCTGACTACACGATTACTTTGCTCAAGAACGTTTGGGCGCCGGGCGCTAAAGATGTCATTTACGATGCAAACCCTGAGCGGTTAGTAGCGCGAGTCATTGAGGCGCTTGACAAGAAATACGCTGATGTTGAGCATGATGGCAGCGATCCGCAGGTTAGTGCCAAACGTTACGGCCAAGGTTAGCTAGAATAGCTTAAAAATGTTAAAATATGCTAGATGGATAGTCAGCGATTTCGGCTAAAGTCTGCGTATCAACCGACTGGCGATCAGCCGCAAGCGATCGCCCAGTTGCTGAATGGTTTGCACGACGGCCAGCGCGAGCAAACGCTACTCGGTGTAACAGGTAGCGGTAAAACTTTTACGATGGCGAATATTATCGCTCAGAGGAATGTGCCGACGTTGATTTTGGCGCACAACAAAACTCTCGCTGCCCAGCTGTTCAGTGAATTCAAACAGTTTTTCCCCGACAACGAAGTTCATTACTTCGTCAGCTACTTTGATTATTACCAGCCAGAAGCTTACATCGCGTCGAGCGATACGTATATCGAGAAAGATTCGGCGATCAACGAAGAAATCGATCGCTTGCGCCATGCCGCTACCGACGCTTTGCTTACGCGGCGCGACGTGGTTATCGTGTCGAGCGTCAGCTGCATTTATGGTTTGGGGTCGCCAGCGGATTATTATGATTTGTCGATTACCGTTAAGCGCGGCGAGCGGCGTTTGCAAGACAAATTTTTGCGCCAATTGATGGATATTCAGTATCATCGCAACGATATCGACTTTGCGCGCGGTGCGTTTCGCGTCAAAGGCGACGTGGTCGATGTCTTTCCGGCGGGCGGTGAAACGGCTTATCGAGTGGAGTTTTTTGGCGATGACGTCGATCGAATTACGCGGATTGACCCGCTGACTGGCGAGATTCTAGAAGAGCCGGAACTCTTCACTATTTTTCCGAGCAGCCACTACGCTACGCCGAAAGAAAAAATTAAGCGCGCCATCGAGAATATTCGTGCCGAGTACGAGCAGCGTGTCGAATGGTTCGAGAAAAATAACAAATTGTTGGAGGCGCAGCGACTCAGCCAGCGCACCAAGTATGACCTCGAGATGCTCGAGCAGACTGGTTTCGTCAAAGGTATCGAAAACTACAGCCGTTATCTAACCAACCGCGAACCGGGCGAGCAGCCAGCGACTTTGCTAGATTACTTTCCAGACGACTTTTTGATGATTATCGACGAAAGCCACGTTACCGTTCCGCAAGTGCGCGGCATGTATAATGGCGACCGCGCTCGCAAAGAGGTGTTGGTCGAGTACGGTTTTCGCTTGCCGAGTGCCCTAGACAACCGCCCGCTGCGCTTTGACGAATTTAATAAACACATCAACCAAGTCATTTACGTTTCGGCGACGCCTGGTGATTATGAACTCCAGCGCAGCCCGGCGCCAGCGCAGCAGGTAATTCGCCCGACTGGCTTGCTTGATCCAGAGATTATCGTCCGACCGACCGACGGGCAAGTCGACGACTTGATCGCCGAGATCCGCGACCGCGTCGACAAAAAGCAGCGCGTACTAGTCACTACTTTGACCAAGCGGATGGCAGAGGATTTATCGGCTTACTTGACGGAGATCGGTATCAAGACGGCTTACATTCACAGCGAAATCGACACACTGGAGCGCGGCGATATTTTGCGCGATTTGCGGATGGGTGTTTATGACGTGCTGGTCGGTATCAATTTGCTGCGCGAGGGGATTGACTTGCCAGAGGTTAGTTTGGTGGCGATTATGGACGCCGACAAGGAAGGGTTTTTGCGCAGCGAACGCAGCCTAATTCAGACGATTGGCCGAGCAGCGCGCCACATCGACGGCAAGGTGATTATGTACGGCGACAATATGACTGATAGCATGCGCTTGGCGATAGATGAAACGCGTCGTCGCCGCCAGATTCAAGAAAAATACAATCGCGAGCATAATATCACGCCGTGCGGTATCAATAAAGCGATCGACGAAGGTTTGCGCGCTATCATCCCGCAAAAAGAAGACGACAAGCCAAAGCTCGACCTGCGCAAAATCCCGCGCGACGAGTACAAAAATCTCGTCAAAGACCTGACGGCGCAAATGAACCTAGCTAGCGCCAACTTAGAATTCGAACGCGCCGCCGACCTGCGCGACCTAATCGCCGAGATTCGCGAGAAGATGTAGGGCTAGTAACGAAAACTTTAGCAGAAAGGATCAAAATGACACCAAACAAACTGCAGCCTGGCGACGAAATTAGAATCGTTGCACTGGCGCGCTCGGCTAGCGATATTGACGAGACTGTTTTGCGGCGGGCAACGATGGCGCTGGAATCGCTCGGTCTGACAGTGACGTTTAGTGAAAATGCCTTTTCACGGTCTCAGCGCGGCTGTCCGGGCGACCAGGAGAAGGTCGACGATTTGCACACTGCATTTACCGATTCGAAAGTTAAAGCGATTTTGGCGGCCATTGGCGGTTTTAATTCAAATCAGCTGCTCGACAAAATAGACTGTAAACTAATTGGCGCTAACCCGAAGATTTTTGCTGGATTTTCGGATATCACGGTGTTGAATCATGCTATTTTAGCTAAAGCTGGCTTAATCACATATGCTGCGCCGAACTTTTATTGCTTTGGTATGCTGCCGCAAAATAGCTATTCGCTGGAATATTTCAAGCGCTGTTTGTTTGCGGATCAGCCGGATGAGTACGAAATTGCGCCGTCGGCGAACTTTTACGATTATCCTTGGGATTACGACGAAAAATCCTCGCGCGCCACTTTGCCAAACGCTGGTCCAGTAATCATCCAAAAAGGTAGAGCCGAAGGAATTTTGCTGGGCGGAAATATGTGCAGTCTAAATTTGTTGAACGGCACCGAGTATTTTCCGCGCATTGCTGGCGATATCATCTTATGTATTGAGGACGATAGTTACGATTCGATTTTGGAGACATTCGAGCGCAATTTCCAGTCGGTAGTGCAGCAGCCGTATTTTCGCCAGGTCAAAGCTATTCTAATCGGGCGTTTCCAACAGGAATCGCAGCCAACAGAGCAGGCTCTTAGGGATATTATTCTCAGCAAAAACATTGAACAGACTATGCCAGTCATTGCTAATCTAGATTTTGGCCATACCGACCCGAAATTCACTTATCCAGTTGGTGGCAGGGTTGCGGTTGAGGCTAATGATATAGCTACGATCCGCTTTTTCTCTAGCTAAATCAAGATTTTTTTGACATAATACCATCAAATATGTTATAATACATAAGATAAGGTAGTTACTCTTGCGACAAAATATACACCCCATAAGGCGGCAGCGTGATGGTGGCTGTACCGTTCTTGTGCGTGTTTACCGACGATAAATGCACGCCGCGAAAATCCTTGCTATAGCCGTGCCAGCTGCTGTTGAAGCGGACATGCCAGTGCCCTGGCAGCGGCAAATTGATATCGTAATGGTCGAAGTGCTGGTCGCTGAAATTGACAATTACTAGCACGTCGTCGCCAGCGCCGCCCTTATCCCAGCGGTGGTAACCGATAACGCAGTTGTCGTCGTTGGCGTGGAAAAGGGCGGTCGAATTGCCTTGCAGGCCGCGCGTTGTATCGTAAGCGTTGTGCCGTAGTGCTAGCAAATGCTTGTGAGCTAGTAGGATGCCGGCATACTTTTCAGTTTTGTGCCATTCTAGGGCCGCCCAATCGTTGAAGGAGCCGTCCTGCAAGAACTCGCTGCCTTGTAAAATCATTGGTATACCAGCGGACGTCAAAGTGACGGCGTCGGCCAGTAGAGCTTTCTCGCGGGCATATAGCGTCGTGCCGCCGGTGGGGTCGGCTGCTTCGTTGAGCCGCACCGAGCCATTGGCAGCAGTATCGTGCGAATCGCTAAAAATAACTCGCTCAAAGTCATTGCCGTTATACGAGTGCGCGAATTCATAGCGAATGCCTTGCAAAGTCGGTGCCGTACCAGCAGTTAACCCCAACGCATCACGCAAAGCATGCGGCCAGCCCAGCTCCCACTGCGCGTCGAAGCCGCAGCCGTTGTTGGCGCGCGGTGCCGTGATTGCTGGATTGCAGGCGGCGTCTTCGGCGATTATCAGCGAATCTGGTTTGATTTTGTGCGCTAATTCAGTGATATCTTGCAATAAACTCCAAGTGTCAGCGATGTCGTGCTCGGGGTCGTTATCGCGGCCTTCGGTATTGCGCATGTAAATGGTGCTATCGACGCGCAGGCCGTCCATATGGTATTCATTCAACCACATTGTAATATTGTCAAGGATAAATTGCCGAACCTCCGGCCGTCCGAAGTCAGGCCGTCCGCCCCAGGGCGTATCGCCGCGCTCATCATTATAAAAATAAATCCCGCCGCGGTCGTTCTCGCTCCAACCGTCAAACTGCCAGAGGTCAGTGTCGCCATAAAAATGATTGTAAACGACGTCTAGCACTACGCCGATACCGCGGGTGTGGCACTCGCGCACGAACTTCATCAAGCCGTGGCGCCCGCCCAGCATGCTTTCAACGCTAAAAATGTGGTTTGGCGCGTAGCCCCAACCGTTACTAAAGGCCATGCTGGTGATTGGCATCAGCTCGATAATGTTAATACCGAGATCTCGCAAGTAGTCCAACTTTTCGATCGCGCTGTCAAAGGTGCCAGATGTAGCAGCGTCGGGGCGGTTGAAAGTGCCGACATGCAGTTCATAAATGACTTGATCTTGGCGCGGCGGCATGGCAAAATTAGCATCGTTCTGCCAATCGAAGTTATTGTCGACAACCACCGAAAAGCCCTTGTCGCTGCTAGTGATAGCTCGAGCGCGCGGGTCGTTTTTCTCGAGCAACCGGCCGTCGAGCGTCTCGATGATGTATTTGTATTGGTGGCCCGGCTCGACATTGCGGATCAGCGCAAACCAATATCCGTCGCCTTCGCTGGTTAGCGGCTGTTTCTCGCCCGCGGTGAACGTCCCGCTGATGAATACTTGCTTGGCAAACGGCGCCCACACACGGAACTCCGCTCCGCCTCTATATAACGTCACTCCTAGCTTTTTTTTGATTTGATGCGGCATAACTTATCTTATTGTAGCATAAGTGGGATGACCGAGCTTCTGTAACTTATGCAAAATCCTTTGGCACTTCTCTAGCTTCTGCGTTATAATTAGTGAATAATGAGTACAATTACCAACGACGATGTGCGTCATTTGGCACAATTAAGCAGTTTGCAGATGCCTGATGCGGAAATTAAATCGCTTCGCGCCGATATCGAGAAAATTATCAATTATATCAATCAGCTGGATGAGTTGGATACCGATGGTGTGGAGCCGACGTATCAGGTGACGGGTCTGCAAAACGTCTGGCGCGACGACGAAATTATTGACAGCAGCGTATCGCGGCGACAGCTGCTGGCCTTAGCAGCCGAGCAAAGCGACAATTGCGTGAAAGTGCCAAAGGTGTTATAGCTATGAAAATTATTGAATTAGTCGATAAGATTAAAAAAGGCGAGACCACCGCGCGGGCACAAGTCGAGCAGTCGCTCGCCAAAGCTCAAGAAATCAAGGAATATCATGCGTTGCTGAGCCTGACGGCAGAGCGCGCTCTGCAGCGAGCTGACGAGATCGACGAGCAGATCAAAAAAGGTGAGGATCCGGGCGTCCTAGCGGGCGTACCGTTCGTGGTCAAGGATAATTACTTGGCGTTTGGTGCGCCAACTACTGCGGCGGCGAAAATGCTCGAGAACTTTCAAGCGCCAGTCCAGGCGACCGTCGTCGAGAAGCTCGAGGCGGCTGGTGCGATTTGTATTGGTAAGTCGAATCTCGATGCTTTTGCGCACGGCGGTTCGACCGAGAACTCATATTTTGGCGCGACGCATAATGCCGTTGACCAGACCAAGGTAGCCGGCGGTTCTAGCGGCGGTTCAGCGGTCGTGACGGCGCTAGATGTGGTACCGTTTGCACTCGGTACCGATACTGGCGGCTCGATTCGCCAGCCAGCCAGCTTTAACGGTGTCTACGGCTTCAAACCGACTTATGGTTTGAGTAGCCGTTACGGTGCGGTGGCGATGGCTTCTAGCACCGACACAATGGGTTGCTTCGCACGGCATGCCGACGATGTGGCATTAGTCACTAGCGTGATGGCTGGCCGTGATGACAAGGATATGACGACGCTGCCGGATTACTTTGAAATGCAGAAATCAGCAGGCGAGCATT
>ERZ772993.119-NODE-119-length-39717-cov-8.678181_pt1 | contig 39717 bp, 39 predicted proteins | sample MGYA00580670_ERZ772993 | MGnify/ENA primary metagenome ERZ772993 (study PRJEB29015, sample SAMEA2737936) | human oral metagenome | biome: human oral; feature: human-associated habitat; material: dental | place: China | collected 2136 ... | reverse complement strand
TATCAAGCTCTGCTATTTATCTCTCAGTGATTTTCCGGTCGGACTGTTTGGCGCTTTATTATCAGTCGGTCATTTGTCACTCTTTGGCGGCAGTGGCTTGACCTCAGAGACAGAAGACACTATGGATGATGACGGGATGATGACGGCTGATCCATACCCGGCCCGACTGACAGGGATTATCAGCTACGAGAGCAGCGAGTGCTTAGCAATCTCCGGGTGCTACCGCCCTACCCTATGATTGTGCGACATTAAGCAATATTGCCAAAGATGACTAATCATACGTCTAAGGCGGGGTGATTTAGGCTCTCTCGGCCCGTCGCTTGATGATCCGGGCGAAATTATCGCTCAGCTGGCGGGACTGCATGGTATTGAGACTATCGCCCTGCTGACTCTGCTTGATCATCGCTTGCCAGTCGTAGCCGGCCGCCTTAAGCCGGTCAATCTTGTCGTCGCTCCATTTAAGGATGGCGTCGCTTGCCACTTCGGGGTGGAATTGGAGCCCGTAGATTACCGAGCCGTAACGTAGCGCCTCAATGGGGGTGCGGTCAGACTCAGCTAAAACCTCAACCTTGTCGGGCAGCTTGGTGACGCTGTTCTGATGATTTTGATACATCATCATCGGTGAGGTGATACCGGCAAAGAGCATGTCGTACTCGCCGGCCTCAGTTAGCCGGACGCTGCAGAGACCATACTCGGCGCCTTTATCTTTATCGCTAGCAGTAATCGGACTGTGGGCATCGCTAACTGTACCGCCAACCACTTCCGCCAGGAGCTGATGACCGAGGCAGATGGCTAGGGTGGGGATATCGTCGTAGATAGCCTGATGCAATAGGCGACGGATATGGGGGAGCCACCAGCCACCATCACTACCATCTAGACGCCACTGTCCGCCATTGATGATGAGTCCGGCATAGCCCTCGCCCACCCCGTTCTTGCCGACTGACATCCGGTCGGGGGAGTCGGAGCTACTGTAATAGATTCGCTTGGGTAGATTTTTCTCACTACCGATTCGATGGTCAAGCGTTAGCTCTTTTTGCTCGAGCCACTCCCCTAGCCTGCCAACCGGCTGGTTAGCTCCGGGTTGATGGCTGATTACTAAGATTCGCATACTGTTTGTTTAACTTTCCCACCCTACTATTATCAGCGTCGAGCCTTCTTGCGGTTCTGGCGCTCTTGTTTCTTTTTCTTCTGAGCGACTCGTCGCTCACGATTCTTCTCTGACTGTGACTTCTCGGGGTGAACGGTCGAGCGGAAGTCGCTCTCGTCGGTATCGTCGGCGGCGGGCAAGCCGGCCTCGTTGACTCCCTTCTCCACTGCCGAAGCAGCTGCCTTAGTCAGGTCGCTATCGTAGCGATCGTCCTCGACTTGGTCGGCATTGATCAGCTCCTTCTCCAGGTGGAAGACGACGGTCAAGACCTCCTCCTGCAAGGTGCGCTGGAGCGAGTCGAAGAGCTTCTGTGACTCGACCCGATACTCAACTAAGGGGTCACGCTGCCCTACACTACGCCAGTGGATGCCCTCTCGCAGGTGTTGCATGTTCTCCAGGTGCTGCATCCAGAGTACATCGACTACCTGCATGTAGATCTCTCGCTCAGCGCCACCCAGCAGAGTAGCACCCAGCTCATCTTCCTTAGCGTCGTATAGCTTGAGGATGGCTCGACGAGCCGCTACCAGTCGCTTGCGGTCATTCTTGATAGTGGCGATACTACGGATCTGGTCCAAGCTCAAAGGAAAGATAGCTTGAAATTTCTCAAACTTATCAGTATCAGAACGCTTGAGGCGAGTGGCTAGCATCGAGCTAAGCTGGGCATCAGCTAGGCGCAAAATCTCGGGTGAGATGTCGTCACCTTGGAGAATCTTACGCCTGATGGTGTAGACTACTTTGCGGTGACGGTTGATGACATTGTCGTACTGGACGACGTTCTTACGGGTGTCAAAGTTGTAGCCTTCGACTCGCTTCTGAGCCGCCTCAAGCGTCTTACTGACCGGCTTAGCTGAGATCGGAGTGTCTTCTGAGACTCCCAGCCGCTCCATCAGCTGGGCGATTCGGTCACCTTGGTAGATCCGCATCAGGTCATCTTGGGTAGAGACGTAGAAGTAAGTGTCTCCCGGGTCGCCCTGACGTCCGCCACGACCGCGGAGCTGATTATCGATCCGGCGTGCCTCGTGGCGCTCAGAGCCGATCACTACTAAGCCACCCTTGGCGGCGACCCCCTCGCCGAGCATGATATCAGTGCCTCGACCGGCGATATTGGTAGCTAGGGTGATGGCACCGGCTTGACCGGCCTTAGCGATTACCTCAGCTTCCCGCTCGTTATTCTTAGCGTTGAGAGTCTCGTGCTTGAGCCCTGCCTTATCCAGAGCGGCGCTAATTAACTCATTCTTAGCGATGCTGGCCGAACCAATCAAGACGGGGCGACCTTGGTCATGGCAAGCCTTGACCTCTTTGACGATCGCCTTGATCTTGCCTGCTTCAGTCTTAAAGATCTGGTCTTCGTGGTCGATTCGCTTGATCGGCTTATTGGTCGGAATCTGGATGACATCCAGCCCATAGATCTGCTGAAACTCTTCTGCCTCGGTGAAGGCGGTACCGGTCATGCCGGACAGCTTGTCGTAGAGACGGAAGTAATTCTGGAAGGAAATGGTCGCCAGTGTCTGTGACTCCTGCCGTACCGGCACGTGCTCCTTAGCTTCAATTGCTTGGTGTAGACCTTCGCTGTAGCGACGCCCTTTCATCAAGCGTCCGGTGAACTCATCGACGATGATCACCTCGCCGTCCTTGGCGACAACATAATCTTTGTCTCGCTTAAATAGGGCTCGGGCACGCAGAGCTTGGTCCAGGTGATAGACCGCTCGGAGATGCTCCGGTGAATAGAGGTTCTTCACTCCGAGCAGCTTCTCAACCTTGTCGACACCTCGCTCGGTCAGGGCAACAGTGCGACGCTTCTCGTCGACCTCGTAATCACCGTCCGGCTCATCTTCTTTCTCCTCGGGGTTGATCGGCTTGCCGGTCAAGGGGTTCTTCAGACCTCGGCTGACGCTGGCTACCGTCTTGCTGGGGGCTTCCAATCCGTCAACCAAGGCGGCGTACTTAATATAGAGATCGGGATTGTCGGCTGCCGGAGCGGAAATGATCAGAGGAGTACGAGCTTCGTCGATCAAGATGGAGTCGACCTCGTCAACGATAGCGAAGTTGAGCTGACGCTGACGCAGGAGTGACGGGTCGCTGACCATATTGTCTCGTAGGTAGTCGAAGCCAAATTCGTTATTAGTGCCATAGGTGATATCGGCGTCATAAGCTTCTTTGCGGGAGCAGGGCTTGAGGTGGCTCATTCGCTTGTCGTAGTGGTCGGTATTCTCGTACTCGGGGTCGTAGATGAAGCTGGCGTCGTTAATGATCACGCCGGTGCTCATGCCCAGGGCGTGATAGAGCTGCCCCATCCAGCCACCGTGAAGCTGAGCCAGATAGTCGTTGACGGTGACCATGTGGACGCCTCGACCGGTCAGAGCATTAAGGTAGACCGGAGCGGTAGCGACTAGTGTCTTACCTTCGCCGGTCTTCATCTCGGCGACATTACCCTCGTGTAGGACGATGCCACCCATCAGCTGGACATCAAAATGACGCTGACCGAGTGTCCGGCTAGCCATCTCTCGCACCAGAGCGAAAGCGTCGGGCAAGAGTATATCCAAGGCGTCTTTGCGACGCTGGTGGGCTTTGCGCTCTCTGATAGCATCAATGGCATTGAAATCATCGATAGTGGCTGAGCCGACTCGAGCGTACTTTTCTCTATCGGCCGGGCTCATCTTATTAACCAGCTGACGATCGGAGACCAGGCCTTTCTCTAGCTGCTTGTCGCTGACCTCGGCGTGGGTGGCCGGCTCGGTCGCCTTCCCCACTCTCTCCGCCTCGGCTGAAGCCTTTTTGGTCAATTTAGCAAGCTGTTTCTTCAGCACGTTAGTTTGTTTACTGAGCTGTTGGTCGCTCATCCGAGCGTATTTATCGCCTAGGGCATTGATCTCGGCGACCCGCTTCTCCAGGCGGTGGACGATCTTCTTCTGGGGATCGCCGAAGATTCTGCCTAATACCTTATCCTTTGTCGACATAATCGTAGTACTATTCCTCACTTATCTGTAATCAACTGGGGATATTATAGCAGAGGTCGGGGCTGGTTGCCACGGTATTTGCACATATCAGAATATTATGTCGTGATAGTTGACCTAATTTACCAGTAGTGATATGATACAAGCTACCATGAGTAGTAGTGAGAGCGCCCCTCGGAGCGAACATACCAGCCCTAGTATGCCGGTCAATCCGAGCGTGAAGAAAAACAAACATTATCATGGCGGTGCACTACACAATGCAGTGAGTATGAGTCGTCGAGCTGCCATCAGGGTGGGTATCGGCACCATTGTGGCGCTGGCGGCTAAATTTGCCTACGATAATGCCTCGGAGACGATTACCGGCTGGCAAATGGATCAGAAAGATCGCTTGCCGGCATATCATGCCAGCGATCAGGAGATGACCCTGAAGGTTATGGAAAATGGCGAATGTGAGAACTGGTACACCAAGCTGTATCTGCCAATGGGTAAGAAGTATGCTATCAGCCCCGAGTATGTCTGGGAGGCAACCAACGAGGTCAACGGTATCAATAAGGCCGACCGTAACTTCTGGTATAATCACCCCGGCGATAAAAGGATTGTGCCGGAGTTTGATAAGAAGCCGTTTGACGATACCATCGTGCTGGAGACCACTCCCCGAGAGATGACCGAAGAGGAAAAACAAAAGGAAAAAGCAGAGCGAGAAGGCTTTCAACTCCCTGACATTTTGCCACATAACACATAACTAGCCGATAGGTCTAGTGCTCAGCGATGAAGTCGGTGACCTGCTTCATCTCTTGACGGCTGATACCTTTATAACTATCCGGGTTGATGACCAGCATATCGACGCCGAACTCGCCTACCATTTGACGTAGTTGGTCGACTCGGTTTGGCTGATGGCGAATCTCCGGCGTGTCGTCCATCCAGACCACACCACGACTGGGCGCCTTGGTTTGGTCAGTCAATCGTTTAGCTAAGGCAACGGCGATAGCTCCTAGGCGACCACCACCGACTATGCCACTGTCAGAATCTTGGTCAAAGAACGCCTCGGTGTCGACGTCGCCATGGTTGATGCCGATAGCTTGATCCAGCGCATCCATCCAGCGCTCGTTGCTAGTTAGCCAATGCCAACGAATCGGTTGATGATCGATCATGTCTTTAACCTGATTCAGCATTTCACTCGACCAGACGATGCTGTTATGGTAGCCTCGCTGGTCGATCGGATAAGGCTCATCCCGATTGGTTGGCTTGACCAGCTCCGGATGAACGGCATTCCTGAGCTCAAACGGTGAGATAACTCCGTCGAAATCAGAGTAGATGTCGACGACTCGATGATTTGTATTGTTAAATCGAGATGCCGGCTGCTTCATTTTAATCCCCCTCCTCATAAATTTATCTTAGTAGAAATATATCATATCCGGAATATGCCCTCGTAGACGTATCTACGAGGGCGACCCTCCTATCTCTTGAGGCTATGCTATATAAATGGCGAAAATACAGTTACACCATCGGTGCATTCGACCGAACGGCGAAACTGTACTCCCGGCAGGCGGTTAGAATCGTCAATGAACCTAAGGAGCGCCTGAAAGTCATCACGACTAAGCCCCGTGGTGGGGTCGGTCGTGATCTTTAGCAGGTGGATCCGGGTTCGTTCAACCAATCTTGTTAACTTTTTCCAACAACGATCGTTGGAGCCGAAGTCGTCATCTAGCCAGATGATATCTCTGGCGTGCTTCCGACGAGCATTGTGCTTGATCGCCCTCTTAATAGTGTATGGTTTGTCGGCCCTACTGACCATTGATTTAACACCAGCTTGCTGGCTGCTTAGTCCAAGCTGTGGATTGATCTCGTCAAACCACATCCATTCTGACGACAACCAGTGCCATTTGATCCGACGCCCCTTGATGAGCTCGTTTATTTGACCAAGCAATTCGCTTGACCAGAAAAACTCACTACTTGCCAGACCGTGTCGGTCTATCGCATAGTAGCGGTCGTCATTGTACCTCACCTCCTCAATATTGCTCAGCTCAACGAACTTGGAGCTATTGATGATCGTTCCTTCAGGGTTAATTACCCCGTTGAAGCCGGCGAACACTTCTACCGGCTTCCTGCTCGCTTGCCGATTTGTCTTGATCGTGGTTGACGTTTCGCTTAGTGGTGTCATGCGACATCACTTCCCTTCTGCATACTTGCAAGAGATGGACAGGATCGGCCAAATAATTTTGACCGCCAGCCATTATAAAACACCGCCGGCGATAAATGCAAGCTGACGGACTTATCCTAAATAATGAGTATTATCCGGATAAAGATGATCAAGTAGCTGGCGTAATTCGCCAGCAGTTATCTCCATCGACATACATTCCGAGCCAAAGGCGAGGATTAGCTTACTGTGTTGATAAATAACTGGATCAACGACAATAGCACTGATCAGGCCGTCTGGTAAACCAAACGGCGTCATGCAGCCCGGTTGCATCTTGGTTAGCTCAATCATCTCGTCGCCAGTGACTAGTTTTATTTTCTCGCCTAGAATCTGACGTAGTGCCTTCTGATCCATTCGTCGGTCGGAAGTGGTTATGAAGAGGTAGTGCTTGCCGGACTTACCCTTCAGAAACATTGACTTAGTCTCGGTGCCGGTTAGACCTAACTCCTGGTCAACTTTCTCGGCCGTCTCAAAATTAAGGATGGGTTCGTGCTGGACGATCCTAGGGTGTAAGCCTAGCTGATCAATCGTTGCTTGGCATTTTTGGTTATTGTCGTTCATTAGTTTGGCCCCCTCGTGGTCAAGTAATTGATGCTTGGTAGATCTGGCTGATTGCTTGCGACAAAGTGGCATTAAACTGGGCGTCACTCTGCTGATCACGTAAGTTCTGGAGGAGAGCACGAGAGAAGCTGGCGGGCATATTGTGGTTTAGCATTAGCTTGATGCAAGCCTCGTTGACATTATAGCCACCGGACAAGGCAACGACTCGAACTACTGAGTCGAAGCGGTATAGGTCGGCGTAAAAATTAGCTTGACTAGGGATGGTCAGTTTGAATATCACCGGCGCTTTCCCCCACTGCTCCAGCTGAGCGGTGATTTCATCTAGGAGCAGCTGCTCGCACCGGTCTTTATCCGGGGCGTCGATGCTGACCTCCGGCTCGATGATCGGTACCAGCCCGGTCTGACTGATCTGCCTGGCTAGCTGAAACTGCTGGTCGACGATCGCTTTGATGCCGGTCGGATTGGCCATATGGATGAGTGAGCGCATCTTCGTGCCTAGGATGGGGTGTCGCCTGGCTTCGTCGAGGCGATGAGCCAGCTCGGGGATCGGCTTCATCAGCTGAACACCGTCTGACTGCATAGCCAGCCCATCGTCTACCTTTAGGAAAGGCACGATATGCTTCTCCTGCCATAGATACTCGGCGGTATATCTACTACCTATCCGAGAGCTCATCGTTCGTTCAAAGAGGATGGCACCGATAATGTATCGGTTGGTGAAAGCTGGACTGGTGATGACCCTGGTACGCATCTGGTGAATAAGCCGGAACATCTCGGCTTCACCGGTGTAGTTGATGGCACTGATGCCATAATTTGCCAGTGCCTTGGGTGTGCTGCCACCGCTTTGATCAAGGGCGGCGATGAAGCCTTGACCGTGCCTCATCTGCTCAAGCATTTCGTTAAATGTGTTTGATTCCATAAGCTTATTATGAGGATATTTTAACGACGACGCAAGGTGCGCTTGATCACCGCCATGATGCCACCGCTATTGACGCCGTCTTTGCGACGCTCGGTCTTATACTTGCGGATTTGCCCCTGCAACTTACGCTCGACGATATCAATGGCTGCTGCTACGCTGGTGGCTGTCTCGCTGGCGACTAGAGTCTTGTCGGGTAGAGTCAGGACGACGTCGCACTGGTATTTGTCGTCGCCCGGCTGAGTAAGAAGGCTGATCTTAGCGCTGACGAAAGCCGAGCGACGGCTATGCATCGGCATGTGATTGACCAGCTTGCGACATTTGCGGTCGATATAATCTTGCTCTTGGTCAGACAGCTTGTAGTTAGTGCCTGAGATCTCTATGCTTAGGGTTTTACTGCTCATAACTCCCTCCTTTAATAGTGGTTATATTTTACCATTGATAGCTATAATTCGCCACGATCAGCCAGGTAGGGACGTAGAGCCGCCGGTACGGTCAGCTTGCCGCCATCGTGAGCGTAATTCTCGATGATAGCGACTAGAGTACGAGCTAAGCTGATGCAGGTGCCGTTAAGGGTGTGGACGCTCTCAATGATGCCGTCCTGGCGGCGCACTCGGGTGCTGACGGTATTAGCCTGGAAATCCGTGCAGTTGGAGCAGCTGGTTAGCTCGCGGTAGGTCCCGTCGTGTGGACTCCAGAACTCAATGTCGTACTTCTTAGCAGCCGGGGCACCCAGGTCGCCGGCGGCGATATTGATAACCCGATAAGGGATATTGAGCTCTTGCCAGATCTCCTCCTCGACACCGAGGATCTGTTGGTGGATCTGTCGGCTCTGCTCGGGTAAGCAAAAGGCGTACATCTCCAGCTTATTAAACTGGTGGACCCGGAATAGCCCACGGGTGTGCTTGCCGGCTGCCCCTGCCTCCTTACGGTAACAAGGTGAATAGCCGGCGTATAGCAAGGGTAGATCCTTCTCGTCCAGTATTTCATCCATGTGATAGCCGGTGATTGACATCTCGGCGGTGGCGATCAACCCGAGGTCTTCTCGTTCAATGAAATACTCGTCACTCTGGTCGCTGGTCCGAGGAGCGAAGCCGGTCCCGGCAAAGACCCGCCCTTTAACCATGTGCGGCACCGTCATATAGGTAAAGCCCTTGGCGATGACCTTGGCGAGACCGTACTGCACCAGGGCATTCTCAAGTAGAGCCAGTTCGTTCTTCAGGTAATAGAACTTAGCTCCCGCCACCTTGGCGCCTCGTTCGAAATCCACCCAACCCCGACCGGTGGCGTAGTCAAGGTGGTCAACTCCGCTCGGCTTCGGCTCACCCCACTCACGTACGGTGACACTATCCTCCTCTCCGCCCAGGGGGACGTCGTCAAAGATGATGTTTGGCAAGCGATCAATGCTGGCAGTCAACTTGGCAGAGAGAGCTTTATGACGCTCTTCCAGCTCGGCTAGCCGAGCTTTGAGCTCCTTGCCCTGCTTGATCAGCTCGGGAGTCGGCTTGCCGTTCTTCATCTGAGCGGCGACGTTATTGCGCTGAGCTCTTAGGTCATCAATCTGCCTACCCAGCTCTCTACTCTCCTGGTCAAGGTGTAGAGTCTCGGTGACATCGACTTGGTAGCCTTTGGCGTCGGCGGAGCGCTGGACTAGCTCGGCGTGATCACGGATGTATTTGATGGTTAACATAGTCTTATTCTAACATGAGGCGAGTGCTACTTGCTCAAAGCAAAGTCTGTAATTTCCCTCTACGTACAATTTGTTAGTACGAGTAGTACAGGTGGTCTCCTCGGTTCTACTACCTAGCCAATCCCTCACTCTTCGTCTCGTCATCATTTCCTTCAGACCCGCCTGGCTGGCTCGTGCACTGCTGAGCTTCAAGCGTGCACAGTCTTCAGGAAATGACTGACGCAGACGAAGGACGAAAGACACCGTTTGATGCGCAAGGAAGGTTATGTCTGTAATTTCCCTAGTCTCATTTCTTAATCCAGCCTCAATTAAAACAGACACTCTTGGGTACGAGTAGTACAGTGTGGTTGACGAAGGCTGTTGATACAGCGGTAAGCTAGCAATTGCCCGTGGTGACCTATACGTCGCCAGGCCTGAGGAGACCACCTGTACTGCTTGTACAGAGAAGAGTTATACGTAGGGAAATTACAGACTTTGCTTTGAGCCACAAAGCTTTCGTAAGTAATTATACCTGAGGAGACCACCTGTACTACTCGTATGCCATGGAGTTATACGTATGGGGAAATTACAGACCTTGCTCTGAGCTCAGGCTGGTGCCGAGGAGTCCGGCTAGTGATCCTTGCAGCTTATCTAGCGTTATGGGATCGCTGGGGATGATAACATTGGGTCGCTTGTCCAGCCGCTCAACAGTCAGATCAAGCTGATAGTCGGCAGTGGTGTTCTTCTGCTTATCAAACAGCTTAGTCTTGATATTATATTTAGTGATCTGGTGCTTACCGATTAGTGAACCCTTAACCCATAGCTTGGCACTAAAGCCACTTTGCTTGATTGATTGTTTGGCGCTATTAATTGCCTTATCGCTACTGACCTTCTCAATCTCATTCGTCGATGCTCCGCCGCCACTAGTTGTCTTATCGCTACTGATCTTCTCAATCTCATTTGTCGATGCTCCGCCGCCACACTTAGCGCCCGCTGGTCCGTCGATACACTTTTTAGCCGATTCCCCGTCGGAAGACTTACTGTCTGTCTGTGCTTCACCGAGACACTTATGTAGGTCTTTATATGCAGCCGTATCCTCCAGTCTCTTGGCAACCTTCGCCCAGGCATCAGCATTCAGTGTCACCTGGTAGATAGTGCTACCACCCTCGGTGCCGGCGTTTCTGATATTGAGGAACTTGCTCTCCATGATAATCTTGATCATCTCCAGCTTAGCCTCACGCTTACTGAGACTAGACGTGAGCTTGCTGGAGCATTGAACGGATCGGTCAACTGAGATATTATCAAGCTTACTCAGATCCAGCTCAATCCACCGATCAACCAGGACATCCGCTATGGTCTTGATCAGACCTTGGAGCTGGCCGGACTGATCACTTGATACATTAACCTTGACATCAGGGCTATCTTCGCTGATGCTTTGCTCGGAAGGCTGACTAGCCAGGTTCATATTGCCGGAGATGGCTTGGAAGTAACTATGGACGAGGGTGTTGTCAAACTTGACGTAGAGCTTGCCTTGGTTGGCGGCTAGACCAACTTCGCCCAGCTTCATGGTTTTACCCTTACCGGTGATGTTAATATTCGCCGTACCGCTACCCTGTTTTTTCTGCCCCAGCCAACCGGCTTCACCTTGTAGCTTGATGCTGCTCCAATCGAGCTCGCCGGACGCAGTACTTGGCTGAGATGGCTTGACTTCTACTGCGTATTTGACGGCACGATCAGACTGATCTGCATCAGCTTCCAGTGCCTCCCTGACGATCCGATCCGGGTTAGTCAAATGAAGAAAAGCTAAAGTCCCGCCGACTATCAGGATGAGAGCCAGGCTGATGGCGATGATAATCTTGACGGGCAATTTCTTAGATCGGCCGGTCGAGGGCTGAGCCGTCTGACCGAAGGGTGACGGCGCTGAACTGCTTGCCTCTTTGGTCGTGTTATCTGATGATGTGAGTTGGCTGATCTGATCTTTCCGGTGGGCTGAGTCACCGGCTGACGCCGAGACGACGCCCTGATCCTGCTTATCGTTATTCATGATCTTAGTATAACATGCCCGCTACTTCGTTTGAGCAGCCTCATCTATCTGATCCAGTGCCTGATCTAAGGTTGTAGACTTACCGGGGCTGGTGACCTGAGGTTTTTCAGCTAGCTGCTCAATAGTCAGATTGAGCTTGCCGGCACCCTTGTCACCCGGTAGCCTGAATGGTTTCGTCTTGACATTATACTTAGTGATCTGAGGTCTCGACAGCAGCGAGCTCTTAACCCATAGCTTGATGGTCGGGTCGCTCAAGCTCAGAATCTTCTTCGCCTTACTTACCGCTGAAGTGCTATCGATTTTGAGCTGATCGGTTAACTTCGGCGGTATTCCCCCTTTATATTCGTACGCACACTTATGAAAGCTCCGGAAGGAGTCAAGATTAGCGAGCTGCTTGGCAGTATCCGCCCAGGCGTCCGGGTTAAGCTTGACTTGATAGATGGTGACATCTTTATCCTTACCTGCCACTGTGATATCTAAGAGTTTGCTCTTCATGATGACTTTGATCAGCTCTGAGCCGGCTTGAGGTTGAGCGAGGTCGGCCATGAATCTGCTTTTACACATGTTGTTACGGTCAAGTTTGTCCGGATCGACCTTGATCCACCGGTCAGACATAATTTTGATGTTAGCTAGGAGTTCCTTGCGATACTGGATAAGATTGGCAACATGCCTTTGCTTGACGCTGGAGTCGGTGCTACCGAATCTCTGTTTGATTTGATCATCTTTCATGATGAAGCCGTGGGTTAGTCGGTAATAGTTCTTAAGCAGGTTATCACCTGTCCTGAAGTAGATCTTGCCTTGACTATCACTAGTCAGGTCGAACTTACCCAGCTTTACCATGTATCCATTTTGGTCACTAAGGTCAATGTTAGGTATCCTATCCCCTTGGTACTTCTGTCCAAGCGGGATCACCTTTTTGCCTCTAAACGCAGCGTAGTCATTGTATGCTACGACGATATCAGCTGTGACGCTACCCTGCTTTTTCTGTCCGAGCCAGTTAATCTTACCCTCCAATATGGCGCCTTTTACATACACTATGGCATCATCTGCGGTTAAGAAGGTGTACTTATCTTTCTCGCTACTCGGCCTAGGTGTACTCGTTATTCTATATTTGAAGGTTTGGTCGGTCCGGGTAGCATTGATGAGTGCCTCTTGGATGATTTGACGAGGGCTGCCCAGGTAGAAGAAAGCTACGATGCCGCCGACTATCAGGATGAGGGCCAGGCTGATGGCGATGATAATCTTGACAGGTGATTTCTTGGGCTTAGTCGTCGACGATGAGGCGAATGGCGATGAGGCCGGGCTGGCTGCATCAGCTGTCTCGCCTGACTGAAAGGGCTGAGGCTGATAGTCCGGATCATCGCTGTCGATGTTACCGGATTGACCGGGCGACGCTAGGATTGCCTCCTGATCCTGCTTATCGTTATCCATAGTCTTAGTATAGCATGATCCTTGACGTTAGAGCGCAGAGAGTAGGAGAGCATTTATGCTTATGTAGTCGCTTTATTTCTAGCACTTTCAACTCTGAATCTTAGCACGTCATCACAATTCGGATTTTTCAAAATTGCTGTTTGTACTTCTCTTTCGTCTCCAGCTAAGTCAAATATTCTACTAAGAGTGCCGCTCGAGGCGCTTGGGTTATTAGCAATCACCATAAGCGTGAATTTATCATTACTGCCGGCATCTTCGACTGTCCGGCCTAATATTGCAGACGAAATAGCTTTATTGCATAGAGCCAGCATTCTTACGTTGAAGTCTTCATCTCTCGCAAGTAAATTAAGGTTGTATGACTCCATGGCTGTAACCGCCATTTTTCGTTTAGTTTCCTTATCTGCGGACATTATCTCTGTATTATATGAGTCTAGCTCGTCTTCGATTTGCTCTACCGTATCATCTAATTCTTCAAGAATATGCCAAGGAGAAAGTTGTGCTTCGATATCATCTAAGTATTGTCCAAACTCATCATAATCAAAGCTATTGTTATTTTGTTTTCCAGCTTCCTGTGTAGGTGTAGACGTGGTTTTGTCAATTGTTTCCATATCTCTCTCCTTTCTTTAGTCAAATGTTTCCTCTATTTGATCTTCTATTTTACGAATTAACGTATCAGAAAGCTTGCTGACATCTTCTACTTCGACTGAATTCTTACCCCATGTTTGAGATATCGAATCTGCCGCACCAGCTAATCCTATGCCGGTAATTACCATATTTCGCTTGAACTTTCCTATTACAGATTGAATTGATCCTGATCCGGATTCGCCATCAGTCATAAAGTATACGAAATTGTATGGACGATTAAAGTTATCGGCATAATCAGCTACGCTGCTGCACGCCGCATCTAAAGTAACGACATCCGGTGTGCCTTGGTCTGCATCAAGTTGCACTAATCTTGATAGTTGATATCCGTACAATTCTTGATCAAACGTCTTTAAGAATGTATATTCTTTCAGACTGCCGAAGGTAACGATTTCTAGTGGTATATCTAATCTGCTTGCTACTTCGGTTAAGGCTACCGCCGTCTTTTTTTCTTCTTCAATTGTGTCTCCACTGCATGAAGCAGAATTGTCGATTATTACACTCCATACGAATTGCGGCTTCTTCGGGATAGATCTACGTTCAAAAATTTCCGGTCCAATGACGGTTGTACCGAGCGCCGTACGCCCAAGTATTTTGCTAGTCCATCCACGCTGTAAACGATTACCTCGGCGTTGGTTATTTTCATAGGTATATTCGACATCCATTTTAAATTTTTCGGTAAAATAGGAGGTTAGATCATCGGTAAGAGATCTTGTTTCTTCACGGTAATCAATATATCTATTCAAGGCTTCACCGGAGAGTCCGGATTGTTCACGATAAATTGATTCTAGCTGTCGTTGCTGTTGCTCTTTTATTGCCTCGAGATTATCTATTGACTCAACCGTATCCGGTTCAATATCCTGGTCATCTATATCATATTCCTGAAAACCACCCTGTTTGGATATTGATTTCGAGAACGAGCTCTCCAACTTTCCCTGTGTCTCTTGGAGCTGGCTAAATAATTCTGAAAGCTCTCTTTGGTTGGAAAACCCGCCTTGTTCGCTCATGCTCGGACTACCCTCGCCTTGATTACTATTGCTTTCATTGTTGCCACTCTGAGATTGGTCAACACCTGTTTCACCTTGCATACCGCTATCGCTCCCTTGTGATTGCCCGGATCCGTTCTCGGAAGATTGATCTGTTTTGCTATCAGCTTCTCCACCGGTGTTAGTACTGCTAGGGGCACCTTGCTCGTTTGTGCTATCTTTTGAATCATTATCATTACTATCAGAGTTTATATCGAGTAATTCTGACATTTCTTCGCCAGATTGACTACCTTGTAGGGCTCTAGATAGGGCGTCCATTATGGCCTGATTGTCTCCACTACCTTGTTCATCCATAAATGAATTTAGTTCACCTAGCATTCTGGAGAGTTGCTTTTGTATATCATCCTGATTCGTATTGTTGTCCATCTCGCCAAAATTACCACTAAAATCACCTGTCTGACCAGCGTCGTTACCACCGCCCTGCTCTATGCTATCGGGTTCACCAAATCTGCCGGAACTACCGGGCTCACCTTGTCCGTTTTTACCGACCTCGGAGCTACTTTCTCTGTCAGGCGTCTCACTTGAGCTCGACTCTAATGATGAATCGTTTTTGCTATCATTTTCAGCTGAATTCGTCTCTTGTTCCGCAGAACTGTTGTCGGAACTGGACTCTTGCCGTTCTCCTAAATCTAAATCTAGCCCTATTACGTCATAGAGATAGTAGTATTTTTTATAATCATGCTGTCCAAAGGCATTGAGGCGATCAAGGAATAACCCTTTTCTCGGTGCAGCATCAATCGACCTCCAAATTGCAGGCATACCGCTTCTATAGAAATGACCCCATTCAATTGCACCCTCCGGCACGGGTTGGGATTTTGCACCTACGCCACCGCGATACCAAAACCTACCTAAAATATCCGGTAAGTTAAAATTGAGCACCATATCGTTAGATTCGAAACCCTCAATCCCAAGCTCCAGGCAAGTATTCTCAATGAAGTCCTCGCCGGCTTTTTTGCCGTAGATAGTAAAACTAGGAGTATCATGTCCACGAAGGATTATTCTCTGCATCATTTCGTCTGTAAAGTTTGGGTTACGACTCTTGTACTCTTCCATAATGAAGCGCATTGTCCGTACATAGGTGATAGTGGTAGCCTTGCAGAATTCTCTTAAATTGTTAAGTAGCTTAAGTTGAGATTCGTCTAGCTCGACTTCGTTAATCCCGACCTCGTTAATCTTGAATTGTAAGCCTTCTAGATCATCACCGGAAGCATTTTCTGGATTTTTTAGATCGTCCAGAAGTAATTGTAACTTCTCTAGTTGCCCCTGGATATCAGCGCTTTGTTTTTCTTTATTGACACTTCGTCCTTTGCTGTTTAAAGATGAGAATTGTTCAGATAGTTGGTTCGCCTTATCCTGGATTTCACTAGAGAGAGAAGCATTTGCGAAGGCTCGCTCATTTGATTCTTCTTCCGACACCCCCCGACTTCTTTTTAGAATATCTAACGCTCTTTTGGCGGCAGATGTGCTATGAGCACGCTCCTCAAGGTTTTTCGTCAATTGCTCTCTTGAAGTAGTCTCGCCACCGGCTTCCGGTATGAATTTCGAGAGTTCTGGCCATAAATAATCTCTGACTAATTGCACTCTTATCTTACCGGAAGATGTTCTGACGGCCTGTCCAATAACTGAGTCTATTTTTCCGGAAAATGAATCCCCTACATCATCAGAGAGATGATCGCTTGCTGTCTTTAAGGTCTCTTGGTCTACCAATCCGGCAACACTAAGCGATTTTAATAATGTCATATCCACTGCCTGCTTGTATTCTAAGCTGGATCCTATGTTTTCTGCTATGCTCCTTACCGGTATCACTTTTTCATAAAGAGGCTTAAATGCAACTGCCGGATCGTCTGAGATTGAGTTTCTCATCTCTAGGTAGTTTACGGAAGCTTCTTGGACTGCCTCCACGAGCGGTGCCACAAGCCTATAATCTTGACCATGTTGCTCACACCATTTTGAGAGTTCTGCCATTTCGCCGTCTATGGAGTGATTCAAATTGCCGACCTCATGGCGAAGTTGGGCATTCGTGATCACTCTGTCTTCAGATAGAATGCTTTCCGGATAAACCACAATATTTGGTATGTCTTTTCTTGGGTTGTTTTTACTAACGCCTATCCCCCAAGAACTACCCATCATGCCTCGTATAGAAACTTTGCCGCCAAGTCCATTTCGCTGTATTTTCTCAGACAAGCCATAAGCAAGGAATGGAATTTGTTCATTTATCTCTCTTATCAAATCAGCTCTCTGCTTATCCTGCTCTGGCGAGGCAACAAGTTGCTCTGGAGTCCGGGATTCCTCCAAGGCACTAAAACCAAAGGGATCGTTCCCGGTATTATGTCTGCCATTGTCGGTTGGCAAACCCTCATGCATAGATTAGCGAATTCCCTCTGCCAAGATTGTCTCAATGGCATTCTTGTCTTGCTGACCTTTACGATAGGTCTCGGTGTGCGGTAGATAAGTCATGGCGACAGCGTACTGCGCAGCATTCCATGGAGCTTTCCAGCCCGGCAGCCTAGAAAGATCTTGCTGCCAGAGATGATTTTCGGAATAATACTTCGTCGCTTCATCCATGCCACGTAAGGATATATCACGCTCCATCCTAGCGTCGCCGGTGCGAGTCTTGTATGCCTCAACGGTTTGTCTGGTACGATTAGCTATGAGAATCATATTCTTCAGATCGTGTATAATTTTTACCACTTCCGGCGATACATCTGCTCGTCCCTGATCATTGATAACTCTATCCCAGATTTGGATGAATTGCGCATCGGAGAACCCTTGTAGTGGAGAGATATTATTCTTAAGGATTAGCGCTTCGTCATAAGTAAATCTTTCTTCGCCAGTGTTACGATCATGCTCCTTGAGGGGAGGATAATTCATCGTCATAATATTAGAGCGGTCATCGATAGTTTCCGGTAAATCTTCGACGCCATTATAATCAGCGGGGTTCATCAACCCAACAAATATCACTCCCGGTGCAGCGTGAATAATTTGGTCGTTAAGAAATATTGAGCGATCGCCATCAAATAGAGAGTTGAAAAATTTAGCTACATTCGGGCGAAGTAGGTTGATCTCGTCTAGCTCTAGGATGGCATTTTCTGTTGAGATGGCAGTTAAAATACGTGTCGGGACTTTTACTACTTCGCCATCAGACAATTCGACGTCATAAGTGAGGTCACGTTCTTCTTTATCTGGCGAACAAGCATAACGAAATAGGGGTCTCTCAGAGATCGCAGCATAATGATCTACTAATTAATTCTTACCGGTACCCCTGGGACCAACTATGACAGTCATACCCTTTGCTGAAAGTTTTTCCCAATCTGGAGCTTGCTCATTGTGGGCAAGCTCATCCATATAGGCATTGTTGCCGATGCCCATTTGACGATTAAGTAGTTGCGCAAATTCGGCGAATTTCTTCTTAATATATGGTGTCGTCTTATAGTTGCGGTCGATTGTCGGTATAAATTCGGTCTGTCCCGGGTCTACCTCCCTCAAATATTGAAGAGTGGAAATAATATCCGCAACTCTTTCCGAAAAGTCTTCGGCATCCTCAATCTTTTCAGCCTCTTTTTCAGGTATTTTAAAAGCGATACCCTCGGGTGTAGTGAATGAATCTATTTGCGCCGCAAGCTCCTTTGCTCTTTCGTCGTAATCCGGACTGTCCGGATTTAAGCCGTTATATTCCGATGTGGTACTTGCCAGATCCTGGTAGATTGAGTTAAAGGATTTCAGTTCATGTCGACCTTGTAAAAGAGTGTCGATAGATTCTAACCGCTCATTTCTTGCACTCTCAATGAAGTCCATCTTTTCGCCGGGCTTTGCAACCGTAGTTAAGCCGTTTTTGTCTCTTACGAATTTTACTTCAGAGAATTTCTCTCCACCGGATACAGTCATCTTACCGGGAACTGCTTCCCATTCGGTAGTTTTACGAGAGGATCTCGGTATAATCGGGATATACGTTCCATCTACCTCAAAAAACCTAGCTCTTGGCTGCGAATGCGGAGCTTTGATGTCGCTGGGGTTAGATTCACTTGCCGGTCTAACATCAAGGTAGATTGCCGGAGCTTCTTCCGAAGCCTCGGAAAGATGAACTTTCTGTTGGTCCAATGTATTCCTCGTGGGTGCGTTTCTGAGGTCATCCCATTCTGTTCCGACTGCATCAGTGTCAGATTCAGATAAAGTTTCCCGTATTACGTCCATACTAGACAAGGCATCTTCAAGCTTCTTTTCGACTTCTTGCTTTGACTCGCCATTTTTACTGGTCCAATCTGATGGATATGCCCTAAGCCTTGCAAGGAGGCTGCTTGTGCGATCAATCCTACTTTGCACTTCTACTGTTGTCAGTTCCGATCTTCCGGCTTTGCCGGCACCTAACTGTTCTGGACTATCGTTCATCTTGAGCCTTCTTCCTCTCAATCTCGGATTTTAGTTTATTAAACAATGCCCCTGCTTCTGCGGGTTCAGAAGGATAGTATATCGTTATCTCTGAACCATTAGTAGCTACTCTGATATGCCCATCATAACCGGGTACGCCAAATAGGAATCGTCCGAGACGATCAACTTTAATCTCATTGCCTGCGCTATCTTTACCTATTTGCCAGCAGTCTACCGGCCAATTATATTCTTCTAATTTTCTAGCTATCTCGTGTAGCCAAACCGTAGCGGTAGCTCCAAGTCCTTTCGGGGCATAAATTACTATGGTTTTACTTAGTCTAGGGGATACATCATTAATAGGTATCATCGTTCATCCCTTTCTTTTATTAATAAATCTGATGCTAAGAATGGGTATAACTTAATCTCATCGACGCTAAACCCGGCATTAATTGCACGTAAGAATACATCTACCTCAAGATTATTTTGAGCCAGATGAAGTATATTTTCAAGAGTATTAAATCCTGAGTATTTTTCGTCTTCATCTAAAAGATACTTCACGCGAGAAGCATGAACCACATCTGCGCCACTCTCAGCAAGTTGATGTAGTATATCCATGTCACCATCAAAAGATTCTATAGCCTCCTTTATCCTCCAATAGTTGGGATTGTCTCTGAGCGCATTCTGTAGCAATTTCACTTTGTCGTCAAAACTTAGACTGCTATTTTCTTTTACGTCAAGATTATCGCCGTCGTATCCGTCGTATTCAGTACTGATGAACACACTTCTATAAGCACTGGCGGAAATTCCATGTTCATATAGGTTTATTACTTGGGATTCTGTATATCCTACATCAGGATTATACAGTGTTTGTATCGATGCTTCTTCTTGATCTAAATCTCTTAATCCATACATAGCTGTGCTAATTTTCTCTGACAATCTTAGCGTTTTGTCAAAATCATCGCCCACACTGTTTTTAAATTCTCTGGTAGCCATATTGAAAGTATCTAAATCAGTGCCGTGCTGTGACAGCAGGTCATCAGCTTTTTCTATGCCCATAGAGTTTATAGCTGTACGATATTGTGAAATAAGTTTTTCATAACCGCCCTCGTATCTATCTGAAAGTTGTCCAATTTTTGTTGCACGATCCAGTATCTCTGAGAAATTGCTAACTCCTTGTGTGGATACTATTGACCTTACTGCATTTAATATTCTTAAATCAACACCGGTATCCATAGCGGTTATCGCTTCATCTAGCGAAAAACTGCTCAGAGTAGAAATAAACACCCCCTCAACTTCTTTGTGACGGTAGGAATTAATTGTTTCTTTACTTGAGAGCTCTATTAGTTGGTTTGTGTCCAATTTGTATCCAAATTCTTCGGTAATACGACTCAACCTTGGAACAAGGGAAAGGTCTAGTCCTTTGTCTATAAATTGTTTTACATCCGAAAACGGGAAGGCCGCAAGTGAATCCTCTATCCATCGCATATCTTTGTCAGACATAGACTCTAGCTCTGAATAGCTTAGTTCCTCTGAGTATCTAGACAGTTTTCCTGCCAAACATATGATTCCGCGAATCCTCAACACATCACACATACTATCAATACTAGATCCGTCTTCTATCTCCCTAAACATCTGGTGCATAGCTATATCTGCCTGATCTGGATTATTGACCGCCTTTCGAATCGTCTCACTTATCGCCAATTTGTATATTTCGTCGGCAGACATCCCGTCGACCATTCTTTTATGTGCACGTTTAATCACTCCAAGAGGAGCATCGTTTATCCAATCCAGGCATCCTTGATATTGGGAAACATCTGTCGTACCCTGTTCTTCTAGGTCATTACTCCATTCTCCTTTGCATCCATCACCTAATTTAAAATGAAGTTCTATTGCCTTTTCGGCTAACGATTTTCTTTTTTCGATTCTGTGCGACAGCAACTCTCTTCTCTCGTTGATATCTGAAAATAGTCCGTCCAAAGCCCTGCTCTCAAAATACTCAATTCGTTCTGAAGTATCGGCTATGACCCTCTGGATTTCTTCTTCTTGACGGCTTGTGTAAGTAGCTCTACGTTCTTCATTCCTAGTCTTACTAATAAGTTTCTCATATTTGTGTTTTATTCGTTCAACCTCTTCTTTTCGCCATTCTTCTTGTTTCTTTACCTCAAACGCATTTTCTTTTGCTAGAAATTCTTGTTTACCGTCCTCGGATAGACCATTGATATACTTCACCCTATTTCCAAGACGTGACCTTTCGGACTTGAAAGAGCTGCATTTCTGCGAACATCCGGATTTTCCAATAAATCGCTCTATATTATGAAGGTTTGAGTTCATAATTCGTTGCCTCATTCCTCGGAGCTGTCTCTGTACTCCATAACCAAGCTGAGCCCACGCTACTGATTCGTGGAATGAGGATACGTATGGTGATTTTGGTCCCCTGGTAGCGTCATTGTATTCCATTGAATCTGCGAAAATCCTGGCAGCCTTGCGAACCGTTATATACTCCAAGTTTTCTTTGTCTATGTCCGGGTTTCTTCTGGCAACTTTATCTGCTATTGTTCCGTATTCGTCAATGATTGTCTTCCATGATCCTATGCTTGTGTTGGTAATACCGGACCAATAACCGCTAATTTCAGGAAAATCAGATGTTATACTCCAGTCTCTATCTTCCACGATGTCCATCGCCATTTTGTATGCGCCATATTCAGGTGTACCTATCATGGCAGATCTGAGAGATGCTCTATTTAGACCAAGCAGGATGTTATCTCTGTCGGCATCAGACGAGTCCAGAGATCTTTGCACGTCAATGTACTCGCCTTTGCGTTCATCCCATTCTTGTCTCCATGCTCTGGCGGTTCCATTTATGAAATCTTGCTGGAATTGCAGCCTATGCATAAAGTTGTCATAGTTAGGGTGACCAAAGCTCTCGCTGCAGAAAAGCCTTACCTTGTCGGATAGCGAAGATAATAGAATAAACCTAAGTTGATCTTTCTTGTCCGAAATCTGTTGGTATTTTTCAATTACATTCGGATCGCCTTTTATATCTTCGCCCAAAAATGCAAATAGCCCGTTAAACTTTTCGAATACCTGTTCCGGTGAAAGGATCTGTTCGTAAGAAGAGTCTGTGGCTTTATCATAAACGTCGGGCATTGGGGCGTCTACATGACTTAAATCTTGCTCAGCTCTCTTATGTTGTTGCTCATATGGTGTCCCCGGTTCAGAATGCTTTTGTTCTTGCTCTATTCTTTCTCTTGCTTTTGTTTTTTGCAGAGCGTGTGCTGCAAAAGCTGCTATGGATTCGGATTTGTCATCTGTCAAGCTCCCCCAGTTATTTGCGGTCTCAAAGTCAGTATTATTGTTATTGATATCTGTATTTAGATTTTCGCCGCTTTCCATATGTGTAATTATGGCATAAAAGCTATCATTTTTATAGGTGTTCACATTATCTCATAGCAAAAGGTTACCGTGCTTATGGGCTAATGGCGAGTAAATGGGTGCCTTATTTATGAGATGATGTCCTACTTGTGTCCAATTGGAGAAAAGAAGCTAAAATAGATGATGTTAAATCAAATATTCCGCCATGCCGGTCATGACCGAAGCAGTGCTATAATCTGCTTATGGATAAAGAGATCTTACGTCATCGGGAATTCATGCAGACTAAGCTGGAGAGGCTGGCTAGCGAACGTCGGGGTAAGCAACAATCTGAGCAGCTTTGGCTACTGTGGCGCTACCATCACTACCAAGTGCAGAACTTTCAGCACGAGCGCCAGATCCACCTGCTGGTCACGATTACCTTTGGCCTGATCATGCTGGGTGGCTGGGCGGGTCTGCTGGGCTGGCTAGTGGTCACCGGCGGCTCGTTTGATACGGTGACTTGGCTAATCATTGCCCTAGTGACCATTCTGACGATCTTAGAGGGGGCATACCTGGGCTACTACTATCGGCTGGAGAATCGCATCCAGCTGCTCTACCAGCTAGACGATCAGATCTACCGAGCTTTGTCGTGACGATGTGCTAAGATAAAGGCTAGGGTAAGTTATGATATTCCGAGTAGCTGACGACAGACTAAGTACAGCCAACCGACCTCGGCCTCGTCTGATCAGGCTAATCGAGACTGACTATAGCGATGACTGGCACCGGCTGATTTTCTGGCGCAATGCTTTCCTGATCTACTGGATATTCTCGCTGATCGGTCATGTCCTGGAGCTGATCTGGGTTAATCTGCCTTTGCTGACTAATCAGCCGCCGATCAATGTACTACCGACCTTTGTCTTAGCGGCACCTTATGGCTTCGGAGCGTTGGCGCTAATCTGGGTGATCTATCCTTTGATCAAAGAGAACCGAATCAATGCTCCGACCGTATTTGTCTTGAGCTGCATCCTGGGCGGAGTGATCGAATTTATCTGTGCAGCGACCATCGTGGCGGTGACGCCGGATCATACCAACTACTACTGGGACTATAGTGATCAGCCATTTAACCTGTTTGGCTTTATCTGCCTTAAGAACTGTCTGGCTTTCGGTGTAGCATCAGTGCCGGGAGTTTATTGGGGCTTTCCCCTGGTCAATAATCTGATCAACTGGCTGGACAAGCATTGGCGTCAGGTACTGAACGTCGGTACGGTGGGGCTATTTACCGTCTATATGGCTATCCAAGTGATGGTGATGAGCGGTCACCCGCCAGCCAAAGTCTTTCACCTGCCCCGTCCGTATTTTGACATAGCCGGTGTCTGCAAGAACCAGCCGACTTGCCCGCCGCCCCGCAAATAGGTGGTGTTTTAGCCGGCTTTGGTGCATAGTAATAGTATGAAGAACGATACCAAGCCATTACTATACGAGCAGATCATGGCTGATCCGATGAATGCTGGCTATACTGACCGGGGATGGCAGCCGGTCTACTCGGCTTCGCCCCATTCACGGATAGTCATAGTTGGGCAAGCGCCGGGGCGAGTTGCCCAAGAGTCGGGCAAGCCCTGGAATGATGTCAGTGGACAAAATCTCCGCCGATGGCTGGATGTGACGGAAGAGCAATTTTACGACCCTCGACTGTTCGCTCTAATGCCGATGGACTTTTACTACCCGGGCAAGGGCAAGCACGGTGACCTGCCACCTCGACGGGAGTTTGCCGAGAAGTGGCACTCTCGCCTGCTCGACCGGATGACCGAGGTGAAGCTGACAATCTTAGTCGGGGCGTATGCTCAGAAGTTCTACCTGGCAGGACAAGCTAAGCGAGACTTGACTGAGACGGTAGCGAGCTACGAGGAGTATCTGCCCAAGTATTTTCCGCTGGTTCACCCTTCACCACTTAACTTTCGTTGGCGCAAGCGTAACCCTTGGTTCGCTAGTGAGGTAATCCCGGCCTTGCAGCGGGTGGTACAAGAAGTACTGGCCGACTAAATATCTGCTTATCTTTAGGGGCAGGTCAACCTCCGCCCTTTTGAACAAGCCACCCATTGACGGCGACTTGTCGCTTGAGGTTTTATTTACATTAGTCCGTCACTCAGCCCAGTGACCGGTGGTGGTAACTTGACTGGCGAGGCGTAGGCTCTGGGTAGCATCATCCACGGTCGCCAAGCCCGCTTCACGGCGGTCAGATCGGCGCTGATGTTTGATTGATAATTACCGGACGCCCGAGCATACTCTGTAGCGACTGGGCCGGTGGCGCTAAAGACTATCTGGGCTATGCGATAGCCGATCGGCAGGACAACATAGCTGTACTCATTCAGATTATGAATCTCCATCGTCCAGCGGTTGATGTATCCCGGGTCACCCCAACCGGCACAATAGCAGGCACTAATGCCGATGCGCCCGGTGGTGCTGCGAGCTTGCATACTGGTGGTACCCGGCGGCAAGATGCCGATGAACTCGTGGGTGTGCGCCAAGATTCGCTCATTAGGGTGGAGGACGATGACCGGATGAGCATCGTCGATACCGACCAGCGTATCAATATTAGCTACTTCCGGTCGGCTAATCTTGCGCCGAGCCTCACACCAGGGCTTGGCGGTCAAATAATCGCCGAAGTACTGCCGAGTACTGGCTTGGTCAAAGGGGTTGAACAGCTCGTCTTGCCGGCTGCCACCGGCTCGGTAAAAATAATATCCCAGAGTGACGTCGATACTACTGCCGTTGATCTGAGCCGGCGCCGGGTCGCAGACGATATGACCCTGCTCCAGTCCGGCAATAATCTCGGTGTCACTGTAGACACCGGTCGGTTGATGTTGGGGTTGGCTAGTCATGGTCAGGCTATTATAGCAGAGACGGGCGGTAGCTCTGCTATAATGTGTCTAATGTCTAAGCAAGGGCAATATATCGTCATCGAGGGTAATGACGGTACTGGCAAAACAACTCAGCTGGAACTACTGGCGAAGTATCTTCGTTCGCTCGGTCGCCGGGTAGAGGTAATTGAAGAACCGGGCAGTGACGACCCGGCTAAGTCTACCCCGGTAGCGAATTACTTGCGGCAACTGATCAAAGACAGTCAGCTGGAGCGTTCTGCTGAGATCAACCTGGCTCTGTTTAGTGCGGCTCGGCGGGAACTGTGGCAGCACAAGATATCTCCCGCTTTAGATAGCGGCGCTACGGTATTGTCGTCACGTAACTTTATCTCTACTCTAGCCTATCAAGGATATGGCGAGGGACTGGACATAGCTCACATTAGACAGGTGACTGAGCTATTCACTAGCGAGCGATACATGAGCCCGGACCGTACGATCATCCTAGCTTTAGATGACGAAGCGGAGCGGATCAGACGGATTAGTCAGCGAGGTGAGCCGGAGTGTCCTGATACTTTCGAGTCGAGAGACGGTGTCTTTCAATGTCGGGTTAACTCAGGCTACCGGAAGATTGCCCGGCGGTATCACCTCCCTGTCATTGATTGTCTGGCGCCGGATGGTCGGCGCAAGACCATTGACGAAGTCCAAGCCAAGATCAAGCAAATCGTCGGAGCTTAGCTAGTGTAAATCTGTCTGATTAGCTGGCGGTAGACCCGATAGGTGTCCTTGATTCTGGCTAGCGAGACGGATTCATTGATAGCGTGGGCTTGATCGAAATCACCCGGACCATAGATAACAGTCTGAGCGCCAATAGCCTGAAAGAAAGCTTGATCGGTGGCTCCGTAGCTGACGGCTGTTGATGCCTCAGGCAAGATATGTTGCATTGCTCGTAAGATCGATGCATTCTTGTTGCACAGGGCGGATGGCACGGGATCGGCGGCATAGCGCCAGGAGAAATGATACTTGCTAGCTAGCTGATCCAGCCAACTGTCGAAAGCCTGATCCAGCTCGGGTGTGGTGCGAATATCGACGGCGATGTAGCTGGCGCTGGCGGTCTTGTTGCTGGAATACACCCCGGCCGGCTCAATACGGGTCGGAGTAAAAGTCGGCTCACCTAGGGTGGGATGGTAATAAGTACGATGTAGCTCAAGTCGCACCCTGATCAGATCATTCATGAAGGTGATTAAAGGTGGCAAGGAGCTGATGCTATAAGCACTCTCTTGGGAGGCGTGACCGGACTTGCCCTCAAATAGTAGCTGAACGAAGCGATTGCCTCGGTGCCCCAGCTCGATGCGTTGATCAGTCGGCTCGGCGATGATGCAGCTAACTTGGTCGTAAAAGGTATTCTGAGTGAAGTACTTAGTGAAGTCAGCCGAACCGGCTCCGTCTACCTCCTCATGAGCTACGGCAACACACCATAGATCCAGGTCGTCTCGGCGCTCAGTCAGATAGGACTGACCGGCGGTCATCTGAATAGCAACGCCGGATTTCATATCACTGGCACCAAGCCCATAGAGGCGATCACCTCTTGTACGAGGCTGCCAAGGGTTACTCTGCCAGGCCGACTCGTCGCCGGCGGGCACGGTATCGATGTGTCCACAGAGGAGCAGTGCTTTACTGGCGGGCTGACTAGCTTTAGATTTACTTCGGACGAGACCGGCGGTGAAACGCTCCTTGGTGATGACCCGGTCAAAGCCGGCTTGATCCATCCATTTAGCGACGAAGCTAAGGATCTCTGCCTCGTTATCCGACACCGAGGGGATGGCTATAAGTTGCTTAGTTAATGCGATGGCGTCTTGGGCGCTCGGTTGGTGCTGTTCCATACCATTACAGTATCACAACAGCCATAACTTTTGTCGGTGGCTTGACCGTAGAGAGGGCAGGTCTTACACAGCTCCAGCGCCTCGGGCGGGATTTCAGTAGCATAGGTGATTTCTCGTCCGGCTAGGCTTTTGGCGATTGGTAGGCTGTCGGCATTACAAAAGGCATAAGGCGTCAGCCCTTCTGCCTCGGTAGCTTGTAGGATCTTGCCAAATAGCACCGTGCCGATGCCGTGCCCGCGGAGCTTACGACTGACCTTGAGTGAGCCGACCTCCGTCATCCGGCGAGTGGTGCCAGCGCAAGTGTGTTCTATCGGTGTCATTGCTCCGACATAACCAACCAGCCGGCTGGTGAAGTTGGCTACCCCATCCCCTTCGGTGGATGCGGTAGCGAGGCTAGACTCGGTAGAGGCGGGCTGAGGTGGCTCCAGGGCGATGACGGCAGTATGACGCTCGGCGATTGCCTCGGGTGTGACGGATAGCATCTGCTTGTCGTCTGCTTCTTGACGATTAACGAAGTCAGCGATAGCGACAGTGGCTAGCCGGATCTGCTGATTATTCATGACGGAAGTAAGCTCGTCAAACTTGACGATCTCTAGCTGGACGCTATGGTCAGCGGACTGTGGCGTGGTGGTGATTAACTCGGACATATCTGCTCTAGTATGTCATAACCATGATATAAATGCAAGTAGCTGTCAAGAGTTGACAACGAGGTGGCTATATTGAGAGAGATATTAGCGGATAACGATAGCCTAGTGGATGCCGATCAGCTGCTTGTAGTGCGGGCTAACTTGCCTGCCGGTCGCAATGACACTAATGATGAAGTTGAAGTCAGTTTCATCTAGACGCCCCTTGATCAATTTAATGTCGCAGTCATCTAGCTTATGTGGATTAAAACGAGATATGCTCTGGCAATCAATGCAAGTATCCCGGCTAAAGAATGGATATTTCCCTGCCCTTATGAATAACAGTGGTTGCTTGGCCGGCGGTATATTGCGTTTCCGGTAGTAACTCATTCTCTTGTAGTACTTCGTAGTCCCGTTGACCACCAGTAGCAGTTCGTCTTTAGCCGGGTTAATATTTAGCACAACGAAAACATGATAAACATCCGGGCTCTTGAACGGCCGGTTACCCTTAATCCTGAGTAAGTCACCCTGCCGAAGACTCTTGAGGATATTTCTTTGGTGCTGTCTTGTCCGGTCGGGAGGAATCATTGTTATGATTGGGTACTGATAGAATCGGCAATCTCTCGTTGCTCTATAAATACTTCTCGGGCGGCATCTAATACATCTTTATCCTCTTCGAAATAATCATCTCCGACCGGATTCTCAAAGAACTTAGCTTCGTCAATCGGTTGAGAGCTACGTTCACCGCCATCAAAATATGACTTGTACTGTAGCCACTCGGGGTACTTGTGGCTAATCTGGTCAGCTAAGTTAAAATCTTCGGCGCTATTAAAGACCTGATAAGCTTTGCGCATCGTCTCTTTATCCGTCTCCGACAGGTAGTCTTCCCCGGGGTTCTTAGACATCGCTGTAGAGTATCCGTCGGTGGTAAAGAATTCGCTGATGTAGCTAATATCATCATCGTCCAGTGCGAAATCCCGGTTTAGCTGAGCTATATCTAAAGCTAGCGAGCAAACCGGACCGTGTGGCATAGCGTAGTAGCGTGACTCTGAGACAGTTCTACCGTATCGTCTCATATGGAAGCGATCAGCTGCCCAGAGAAGCTTGATCAGCTTGACTCGGTTCATTTTTTTATTATCATCAAGAGACAACAGATAACCGAGGGCCTGGACGAGCTTGACTAGACTACCAGCCGGGGTGTATGTGTGGTTGCGCAGTTCACTCATATCGTACTCCTTATGTAGATATTCTAGCCCAAAATGAAGTAAAACTCTAGCAAAATGCTAGTGTCTGGGCGGTAAACCTGTATAATATCTAGTATGGGAAATGGTCAACAAGACAGGTCATCTTGGTCTGAGTTGATTATCTTTAGTGTCGTTATAGTGCTGATCTTGGTGGGTGTGTGCCTGTACATTAGCACTACCCTGCGCCGACCGGAGTCGCTAAGTGTGGTTGATCGGGGTAACTTTCCTGACCTCTCGACCAAGGAATTGTCCCCGCTCAGGGCGAAGGTGGTCGGCATCTTGCGCCAGCAATTTGCCAAGCCTCAGCCCGGTACTTACTATAGCCAGGGAGAAAAACAGAGCTGGTGTGTCAATTTCGTTAGCTGGGTGGCACACGAGGCCGGGGTGTCACTGACCAACCCACATAATGGCGGCTGGCGGATCTCGGGCGTACGTAGCCTAGAGGCGTACTATCGGGCAGCTGGCAGATTCCACGATCGGGGTGATAACTATCGCCTGCAGCCAGGTGATCTGATCTTTTATGATAAAGGTAGTCAGCGAGACGAGCATGTCAACTTCTTCCTGAAATACGACAAGGGCAAAGCCGTCACTATCGGCGGTGACGAAGGCGATACCATTATGGTGCAACGGTTTGACTTTGGTAATGACGGCCCGATCAAAGGCTTTGCAGCGCTTGAATAAGCTCGGCACTGATGGATTGGAATGTAGGAGACGGAGTCATGTATTTATTGAAAGAAGCAAACTTATCAAAGAAAGTCCTATGCTGGAGAAGTATAAGTTGTTTGTCCCAAAAGCTTGGGGCAATATGGATGAAAGAAGTGGGTATATCGGCGGATGGAGATATTGGTAGCAAATATGGACTTGATGACAGAGAAATCCGCTTCATCAAGGAGAAAGTGAAAGAGATGGAGTAAAATGGCTAAGACCATCATTTGTAAAGACGTTTACGGCAATCAATACACCGTTCCCGTTGACGAGATAAACATTCGTGTAGGCGTATACGCAGTGATTATTGAGGATAATAAGATTCTTTTGACTCGGCAATGGGACGGCTATAGCTTGATTGGCGGCGGTGTCGAAAAAGGCGAAACGATTGAGGAGTCAATTGTCCGCGAAGTCAAGGAAGAAACTGGGCTAACCATCATGCCGGATAAAATCATTCATCAGGCAACCACTTTCTTCAAGCGCAATGCCGAGGCGAAAGCTAATCAGTCAATTCAGCTGTACTTCACCCATAGTCAGCTGCACGGGCAAATCAATAACGACAACATAACCGACAGCGAGAAGACCTACACCAGCGGCATGCCGGAGTGGGTTGATCTGGACAAGATTGACGGCATAAACTTCCGACATAGTGTAAGCCTAGAGACAATCATGAGGGCATATCGCAAGGCTAAAAATTGCCAATAAAAGAAGCGATGGGTTTGTGACATTAGTCCTAGAGTGCGTTATCTTGCTGTAATCCGGGCATGGAATCAGCGAAATTTGACACTCCCCTGCCTGCTCTACCCCGCTCCGATGTGTGCTACAATCAAAATCATGAAAGTTGCTAGACCGGTAGGTGGATGTCATTTTGATCGTGAGAGATGGCGGAGTCGGAGCTTCTTAGAACAAATGGCTAACATTGCGGCGGAGGTGGGGCGAACTTTCTCGGCTAAGCGTCGTGGCGACGAGGAAGCGATGACCGGGGCGCTGTACCGTGGTCTGGATCTGATCGACGCTACTGCTGAGATATTAGCCGAGCAAAAGTCGCCTCGGCTACGTGAACTCTTGCGAGCTCGGGAGATTTTCGCCGGTCTAGAGGACGAGTCGATCGAGGACTACTTCATGCAGTATGCTCTGACCCTGCGTAAAGACAGGTAGGTGATACCGCCCCCCTACTATTTCTCGGTATTTACGGCTATCTTTCCTAGCCTAAGAGATAAAGACAGACAAACCAAACCTGCGCCCTGATAGGGCGCAGATATTGACCGTTAGTAAGTCCGGCTAGGCTAGTCGACCAGTGTTTCTTTGACTCGCTTGGAGACGCAGAAGTAGAGGCAGAGCAAGCCGGAAACGATTACTTGGCTGGTGAGACCACTGATAGCATTCACTATGTCAGTGGTCGTATCAAACCCGTTACCGGGCACACCAATAGTAGCAACTATAATATTTATTACCGAGTGCAATAGCGTGACGAGGTAGGTGGCGATGGCCAGCCGTTTACCCAACTTCTTTTGCATGTTGATCGTCACCACAGCCGAGATGGACAGTGCGACGATGATGGGCGCCATAATAGCCGAGATGACAGAGGTAGTAACAGAGAGATTTAATAGTGAATTGAAGAAGATGCCGACGTAGATCAGGGCATCAATGGCTAGAATGACCATGAAGAAAGCTAGCCACCCCTTGACTCCTTTGAGCGACGGCGCCATCACTACATACTGCACCGGTGCAGCCTGCGGCTGAGCGAAGTACTGCTGATTGACGGGCTGCTTCTCGTAAGGTGTTTCAGCCGATGCCGGAGCCGGGCCAAATAGCTGCTGGGTGGCGTTTGGCTTAGGTGCTTTTGGTTGTTTGGGCTGTTCATTTTGTTTATCCATGATATTCTCCTTTATCCTGGTGGCTATTATACCACGGGTTTACCTATGCCAAGACTTCTCATGACGCTGAGACTGCAATAATAAAGTAGTAGGGGTGATTTATTGAAGTAAACCGCACTTTGCGCCCCCTTAGTTCACTTCGGCCTGTGCCGACTAATCACTCTCACCCGACCAGTGTCTCCTTGACTCGCCTGGAGATACGGAAGTACAGGCAACACAGAAAGGCGGCAATAGCCTGCATAATGGCAATGTAAATGAAGATCACTACATCCGTTCCCAAGCCATCAATAAGTGTATATGTGACAGTCATTAATATCGTGTGTAGGAATGATGCGACAAGGGTGGCGATGGCTAATTGTCCGCCCAGCCTCTTTCGCCGGCTGACCATGACCGCAGTGGCAACGGCTAGCGTAACGACGATGGGTGTCATGATGATCGAGATGATTGCATACGGCTGGCTAATGTCGAGTAGCGAGGTGAAGAACATGGTGGCGGAGACCAGAGCACCAATGGTGACGACAACCATAAAGAAGGCTAGCCAGCCTGCGACATCCTTGGGCGGTGGCGTCGCTAATGCATACTGCACTGGTGAAATCCGGGGTTGAGCGGAGCCCTGCCGGCTGATGAGCTGCCTCTCGTGAGGCATTTCAGCTGAGATAGGTGCCGGCTCGGATAGTTGCCGAGGGATATCCAGCTCGTGTAACATCGGTTGTTTGGGTTGCTTATTTTGTTCATTCATAGTGCTAGTCTCTCCTGCTTCGGTAATAATTATGCTATGAGTCTGGAGTGGGTATCAGGCAAAGCGTGTTAGCTTACTCGGTCAGCGTCTCCTTGACTCGCCTGGAGGTGAAGAAATATAAGCAGAGTAGTCCGGCTATGGTCGCTATGATGATGACGAAGCTAACGATGCTGATGGTAATGGCGATAGGCTTCACATAATAGCTTTTGCTCACCACACTGAAGACGACGTATAGCACCTGATGAACAAAGTAAGAGATATAGGTGGCGATAGCTAGCTGCTTGCCCAGCCTCTTTCGCTGGCTAATCGCCACCACGGCGGCGATGGCCAGTGTTGCCACAACGGGCGCCATAACAGCGGAAACCATGTAGGATGATTCGTCGTCGCTTATTGGCAAGACGTTATCGGCGAAAGGGAAAAGTAAGTCAGAAGGAAGAAATTGCGGTTTGTTAATCTTAATCAGTGTGTTAAAAAAGACACCAAGAAAAAGAAGGGCACCGATGATAAGGACAACCATAAAGAAGGCTAGCCAGCCTGCGATACCATTGAGGTGTGACGAGCTTGTCGTCGCTGGTTGTGCCGGTATAGCCTGAGACTGAGCTGAGCGCTGTTGACTAGTGAGCTGTTTCTCTTGAGACGACTCGGCTAAGCCCGGCTCAGGCAGATGAGTGGTGTCGCTCGGCTGATGTAAGCTTGATTGCTGAGACTGCCCGTCTTGTTTGTCCATATAATGTGTAGACCCCTTTGTTCTAATGGTTATTATACCATGAGTCGGATGCGCTAAGCGGAGCGTCCGGCTCGTGAGATGGAATGCTAGCTTAGCCTACATCGCCTTATTGGCAATGGATTCAGCGACTTTCTCGGTGGGCTTAGTGCGGCTGGCTAGATTAACTGCCATGGCGGCTACCCCTCGCATGAGAGCACGCTTCCTGGCTCGCAGGACGTCTTTCTTAGTTAAGCCTTTCTGCTGATTTTTCTCAGATAATGGAGCTAGGCGGATGGCTCGTCCAGCCAGGACGAAGCCTCGCCCTTTACTGCCGACCAAGCTCTCAATCATGCTCCAGCGGCCGGTCATGTTGATCTCGTACTGATGATATTTATCGCCGGAGATGCGACCCGCCTCTGCCATATCCGCTTCTGCTTGATGAACGGCACTTATCGCCTTCTTGGCCAGCTCAGGATCTTGCCTTCGTCCGGCCAGGTACGCTTTGGTGGCGAAGATGCCAATGTAAGAGGCTGTAGCCGAACGCTCCCGTAGCGTCTCGGGAGTGCGGTTCTCGGCTACCTGGTCGTCATGAATCCGGTAGGCTTGCTCCATGTAGTCGCAGGCTATGTCGTCTCGCCCGAGGTGGTCATTGGCGGCACCCATATTACGGTAGACAGCCGCTAAGATTGACTTATTTTCATCGCTATGTAGCTCGTCGGAGGCTATCGCTTCCCTGCCGTGCTCCAACGCCTCGTCGAAATGGCGACGAGAAATCTCATTGGTCAGACCGTTGAGATGCTCGTTTAATTTGGGGCTAATTTCGCTCATGATAATCTCCTAACAGCTAAATTAATATAATGATAACACGTTATCTCTTATTGTCAAGGTGGCGAACGGATGTTATGGTCGCCATCCCTGTGAATAATGGTAGAATTAGATAAATAGGAGTGACAATCATGAGCAAAGGTGTAATCTACATTATGACAACTGCGGTATCAGGTCTGATCAAGATCAGTAGAGAGGAGAAGAACTTCCCATGGATCCATCGACTATTAGCTTGACTGAATTGCAGGAGCATCTGGATAAGACGTGCCGAGAGAATGGCTGGGATAAAAACTCAGTGACGCAGGTGTTTTTGCTTTTCTCGGAGGAGATTGGTGAGCTGGCTAAAGCCATTCGTAAGGAGACGGGCTTTAAGGGTGAAGCTAAGCCGGAGAATCACGACAACCTGCGGCAAGAATTCGCCGATGTCCTGAACTACCTAATGGAACTGGCTAATCGGTTCGACGTTAATCTGGCAGAAGCCTATTTCGAGAAGCACGAGATTAATAGTCGTCGGAAGTGGAAGTAGAGCCGTCTTGGCGCTCAGTTTTAGCGATGATATGCGTAAAAGCATATTACATAGGTGACAAGCAGAGCTATGAGGCGACGACTCGCCTTTTAACCTGGCTAAAATGGTAGTGTTATAATGAGCACTATGACAAAGATGACGAGTAAAGCGCAGCTATCCCCCGCTGATTTCAAGTATCTAGTGGAGCAGGCTGTCAAGGCGCCATCAGGGCACAATACCCAGCCTTGGACATTCCGGCGGAAGGACATGGCGGTAGAGATTTACCCGGATTTTAGCCGGGCACTGAAGGTGGTAGACGCATCTCACCGAGAGTTATTCATCAGTCTGGGCTGTGCAGCGGAGAATATTTGCCTGGCGGCTCATGCCAATAATTATGAAGCTGACGTTGCGACGAGCGATACGGGTGTTATCACCGTCTCACTAGTTAGGAGGACATTGGCACCGGATTCGCTCTTTAATCAGATAGATAAGAGGCAGACGAACCGCAGTGTCTACAGCGGAGAGATGACCCCACCTGAGACACTAACTAAGCTACAGTCTGTCTATATCGATGATGGCGTACTGCTCCACTACTATGCTCGTGGGACGACGCAGTTTAGTGCCATTGAGCGACGTGTCCTAGAGGGCGATGACCGCCAGATGCAAAACGAGGACTTTAAGATTGAGCTAAAGAGCTGGATGAGATTTAATAAAAAGCATCAGGATCAGACGCTGGATGGACTGAGCTACGCCGTCTTTGGTGCGCCGAATGTTCCCCGCTGGCTGGCGGAGCTAATTATGTCGGGTGCTATCAATGCTAAGTCGCAGAATAAGTCTGACCGTCGCAAGCTTGTCTCGGCTTCCCACCTGGTTCTCTTTACTACCAGAGATAATACGCTACATGAATGGGTCAACTTGGGGCGGACATTGCAACGATTCTTGCTGGCTGCTACCAGCCTGGGTGTCGCCCACTCGTACTTCAATCAACCGAACGAAGAGGCGGAAGTAGCGGAAGCCATGGCGAAGGACCTGGGGCTGGATGGCGAGTACCCTACCATCCTGCTGCGAATCGGCTATGGCAAACCGCAGCCCTACTCCAAGCGACGAAGTATTGAGGATGTGATGAGATAGATGGTCGTAGGTGCGTGTTTCTCCGGTGATTCGGATAACTCGCTGTTTGCTAGGCCGTGGCGATAGTACTTTCCTTCTGGCGCATGGAGACTTTGCTACCTGGACAGCCTACTAGCTAGAGCCGGACGTTATGACTGATCTGATCTTGTGACGGGATGGCCTTGGCATGCTTGGCGACGTATTTGCCGAAGGTGCGACATTCTTTGGCGACCGATCTGGCAATCTCGGCAGACCTACATCCTCATCTCAACCCGAGGTCTCCGGATGTAGTATGAAGCGTAGCTGTTACTTCGCCACCGTTGTCGTAATACTCGTAATGCTTCTTGGTCTTGGGTGCCGCCAGGGCAAACAAGCCAAGAACAGCTACTCGAGTGGCGGTAATGCGCTGAGTAGTAGTGACGTTGGAGCCGGCATCAACAGACTTGTCGTAGCTAAAACCGCAAATATCCTCCCACTTAAAGTTTGCAATGAACTTCTCTTCCGGCTGGTCAGCCGGCTTATAGCCTCTACTTCGTATTCTTACCCATTCGACACGCTTAGCGTACTGTTGCGGCGTAAGCTTGCTGGCATCTATGTCACTGTGGCGAATATGCACTCCGGACTCATTGGCAACCAAGTGCAAACGTCCATTTACGCTGGGAATACCCCTAAAAGAGCCGTCGTACTCAAGCTCAAGGTCAACTCGTGGCTCCAGCTTCTCCAGCCCCTTACACATCTTCCGGATCTCCCACTAACCCGGAATATGAACTTTAGCCTTATTACCGTAGTACATACTATTTCTCCTTTCTGGAATTAGTTGTCCATAGCGCTAATTTTACAGAATTGCTCAAAGATAGTGTCTATTTTTAATCATGAGCGTCAACCTTTTGGGTCGGAGGATAATAAATTGTATAATAAACTGTATTTACACTACCTACCTCTTTTATTGATATTTAGTAGCTTGTTGTATTGTGGTAGTTTTCTGAATGTCATCAAGTCTTCGAAATAAATGCGATAAAAGACTTAAAGCATCGAGACAGTCCTTTTCTGTGTATAAACCAGACGATCTTAATTCATCGACTAATTCGTGTGATATGGGATCTCTGAATGCTTGCCACATAGCCAAGACTAGATTTCTGTGACCCTGAATAATATTTGACTTCGTTTCGTTATCAAAGTCGGTATTGTCTAGCTTTTTGTATTTCTCTATTACAGACCAGCGTTTCGGGAGAAAATACTGATTATCTCCACCCACTTTCTTCTTTTCTAGTGCGTAAATATTCTCCAACAAATTCCAATCTTTCAGCTTAGACGCTGTTTTAGTTTGAAGCTCAGTGATATACTTTTTTACCCCCTCAAAGACTGCGGTGTAATATTCGCCTTTTTTATAGCAATCCTCGATAGCGGTCTTTAGTGTTGGGTGCAGATAGCGCCAGTGTAGCAACGGATATTCTGGAATTAAACCGTGTAGATTCTTGACGGTGCTTATAATTTCGTTCTGTTTCTCTGGAAAATCAACATTTCTACGAAAAGAATCCAAAATAGGTCCAAAGTCTTTTTTGATTTCATCTGGTATAGTTTTTAGCCACTCATTTATATCAATATTTGCCTGATCTGAGATCTTCCTGGTTTGCTTCGCTTCACGCTCTTTGCGCCATTGTTTCTCTAAGAACCTAATCATCCGTTGCAAATATTTCCTTAACTTAGAGATGTCGGGATTATCCCAGTCCAACGATTGACGATTAGTCCCAATAACTTCTTCGCCAAGCTTGTCAATAAAATCAACCTCTAGCCAACCAGTCAGGTATGAGTAAAAATGACTTGATGTACTATCGGAAAAGTATTCTGGCAAGTTAACTAATTTCTTACGGGAAAACAAGGTGATACCACGCATGTTTGTGGCGGGTTGGATGGGCTTTTTTGTTGTAAAGATTTTGCCAGAGATAGTATTTCTATGGACGTAATCGTCTTTAAAGCCCGATAAATCTGTTGGAGCCTTCCATTCAAACTCAACGTCTAGCGTCTTGTACTTCATTTCATTAGTAACTTGGACGGGATTGCTATTGTTGTGTTGGACGATGATATCTAGTTCATCATCGATGATGAAGAATCTTGATATACTTGTTGCTATTTGCCTAGGAGCAAAGTCTGTAATACGCTTAATATCCTTTAGTGTAATTGTTGTACCAGTCTTCGTGTCGTCGACATCTTTTTCTATGATTCTTGGCTCATATTCAATTGGCCGCTCAGAGCTATTTTGATTGATAATATCCTTCCAGTTCAATTCGAATACGTTACGTTTGCCATCTTTGGATGTTGAAACTACTATCTTGTTAGCTATACCAAAGAATGACAGCTTGCCTAATCCTTTTTTACCTATCACTAATCTGCCACCTGGCGATTTATCGGCGTCGCTGACCCGCCTATTACGTCCAATTCTCAGAAATTTTGAATTAATATCATCAAAGGACATACCATGTCCGTCGTCTTCGACAATAATCTCCTTGTTGCTTGGGTCGGTATCGATTAATTTAATTGTGACCCTTTTTGCATCGGCGTCGTATGAGTTCGCAATCAATTCGGCGATGACAGGTGGGATAGTAGAATAAAGGCGTACGCCCAGGTGCTCGATTGTATTGGGCATAAAAGTCATCTTTAGTCTTTCGTTATCCATTTGTCGCATTATACCAGAAGATTAGGCGTCTGTGTTAAGATGATGTAAAAGCTTAGTTGCATGAAACTGGATAAAAGTAGGAGGCAAAGCATTCCCAATCATTGTAGCAACGCCTTGTTTACCCGCTCTAAAAGAGAACTTGTAGTCTCTCGGAAAAGTTTGCAGTAAAGCTGCCTCACGCAAGGTAATACACCTATTCTCTTCTGGGTGTAAGAAGCGACCTTTGGATGGTTGTGAGCAACCGCCAGTAATTGTGGGTGAAGGTTTATCCCATTGCATACGTCCGTAAACGTCTCTAAATCCTGTAGTTCTCTTGTGGCATTCCAGGATATATTTATCTGGTAAGTCTGTTCTGCTACCGCCATTTTTCGGTATCAATGAAATTATTTTTTTTGTGTTGGGCTTGTGCTTTTCGACAATATCATGAAGCTTATCACCGCTTTGACCTACGGGGGGTAAAAACGATATGGCTTTACGTACGGTTACTATTTTGTCAGTACTAAGCTTTTGTTCTACAACCTCTATTTCGCCGAGACGAGAGGCTAGCATAATCATACGGCGACGTGCTTGTGGTACATTGTAGTTTGACATGTTAAGAACTTTTACGTCTATCTTGTAGCCAGCTTTTTTCAGTTCAGCAATGAGCCTAGTAAGCTTTATGTCGTTGACCAAGGCTGGTACATTTTCCATCATGATAGTCTTGGGTTTGAAAGCCAAAGCAAATCGCAAAACCTGATACACTAGTCTATTGCGAGGATCGTTCTTATTGCCCCGGTTACGCGTACCTATAGTAGAATAACCTTGACAAGGTGGGCAACCTGCTAAGAGGTCTAGTTCTCCGGTGTCTAGGCCCAGTTCTTCCATATATATAACCGGGTCGACCTTGCTGATGTCGCTGATCTTTAGGTTGACCTCTGGATGATTCATGTGATAGCTTTCGGCATAAACAGGATGAAACTCTATTGCTCCAATAACATCGAAGCCAGCTTGTTTAAGGCCCTGTGTGAGCCCCCCTGCGCCAGAGAATAAATCTATAGCCGTACGTCTTTTCGTCATAGCGGATTTGTTTACCATATATACTACTATAGTAGCGCATTTTGATTTTTGTGCTATATACCAGCATTATCTCATAAATAAGGTTACCCATTTGCTAGTCGTTAGCCCATAAGTTGGGTTACCCTGTTCTGCATCATGAAAGGAATAAGTAGAATGGGTATGAAAGAGATCATTAGGTTTCATGCTGTAGCCTACAGCAAGGCTAGTATCAGCAGGAAGACAGCCATAATAGACGGCATTGTGGCGGCTACTGGTATGAACCGTCGTATGATGCAGAGTTCTCTGACAATTCAGATAGTTGTATAATTCCGACAACGGTCGTATCTGACCAGGGAGCGTTATAGTTCTCTGACAATTCAGATAGTTGTATAATTCCGACAACGGTCGTATCTGACCAGGGAGCGTTATAGTTCTCTGACAATTCAGATAGTTGTATAATTCCGACAACGGTCGTATCTGACCAGGGAGCGTTATAGTTCTCTGACAATTCAGATAGTTGTATAATTCCGACAACGGTCGTATCTGACCAGGGAGCGTTATAGTTCTCTGACAATTCAGATAGTTGTATAATTCCGACAACGGTCGTATCTGACCA
>ERZ772993.115-NODE-115-length-41386-cov-122.727686_pt1 | contig 41386 bp, 58 predicted proteins | sample MGYA00580670_ERZ772993 | MGnify/ENA primary metagenome ERZ772993 (study PRJEB29015, sample SAMEA2737936) | human oral metagenome | biome: human oral; feature: human-associated habitat; material: dental | place: China | collected 2136 ... | reverse complement strand
CGCCTGGCAGTGGGGTTTCAAACGTGCCTCCAGCAGGATTCGAACCCGCGACCAAAAACCACACAACCAGCAAAAACACCACCACGGCCCCTAGGCGCCACGACAATCCCACGACGCCTGCAAAACCCCATCCATAGCGCGCGCAACCTCATCCAAATCACCGTCAAAAAGATCCGCATAAACATCCAACGTCATCGCCGCCGACGCATGCCCCAACTGCCTTTGCACAACCTTCACACTCGCCCCAGAAGCCACCATCAACCCCGCAGCCACATGCCGCAACCCATGCGGCGTCACCCACGGAAAATCCGCATCCGCCCCCATAGCACGCTGCACCGCCCCATAAAACCACCCATCATAACCAGGCACCCGCATAAACCCACCATCCGACTCCCTAGGCCACAACAGCGCATCCCTAGCCTTCCCCTCCATCAACGGCACCAGCATCTGCATCACCCTGCGCGGCACCGCCACCGTCCGCCGCTCATGATTCTTCGGCGTCCCCACATGCACCTCATACCCCACCGTCACCGCATTACGAGTGATACTAAGCCGGCCTCTCGCCTCATTCACATCACACACTCGAAGCGCCACCGCCTCACCCCACCGCAAACCAGTTGTCGCCAATACCCACACAAGCTCCTGGTAACGGCTACACTGATCCACTAAAAACTGCACCTGGCTCGCCGTCAAATACACCTTCTTCGACTTAGCACGCCGCGGCAACCGCACACCCCGCGCCGGGTTCGCCTTCAACAGCCCGTCCAGCACCGCCAGGTCCAGCACTTGGGCCAGGCAGGCGTGGGCGTGCCGGACCGTAGCAGCCGCACGATCAATACCCGCCACCCATTCCTGCACATCACTAGGCCTCACCCCCATGATTGACACACCACCCCACTTGGGTCGCACGTGCACCCGCCATGACTGCTCAGTCGTCCGCATAGTTGACGGTTTCAAATGAGTCTGCATAGCAAGCCACCGATCCCCCAATTCCCCCACCGTGATAGATGTTTTCGTCGGAGCCCGCCACTGCCCAGCATGGATATCCGTGGCGTTCTTAGCCGACCAAGCCTCCGCCTCCGCCTTAGTGCGGAACCCCTGCTTCGTGCGCCCCCGCCCATCAGGCGACCGATACTGCACCCGCCACGCATACCCCCTCGCTGTTTTGTATTTACGAATCGACGCCATCTTTGTTCCCCTCGCTCCTTGTTCCCGAAAACGGCCCCCACCAAATCAGCAGGGGCCACAAAAACTTACAGACCAATTACCGGCCCAACATTGTCCACACTAGTGTCCACCAATCATCGCAGCTCACAACATGAAAACAGGGATGATTCGCCACATTAATGTCCGCCATCTTGTCCATTTAATACTCACTTAACGTCGCGTCCACCATCGCATTATCCTCATCAATAGGGGTCACTGTGCAAGTCCAATTCGTCCGCAACGTTGCGCCGAAAGCATTCTGGGCATCCACATGCCCGTGAATCATCCAATCCTTATGGTCAGCGCTCTGCACCGCAATGAAATCGAAAAGCCCCTCAAATTTCGCAGTAGACGGCGATTTTAACTGCTGCTTAATCCGATCATGGCACAAATAACGAGCCCGGTTATCACTCCACCCCATGATCCGATCAGGGTCATAAGGCTCATTACTCGGACTACTATATTCCGGTGAAAGCGTCGAAATAACGTTACTATACGACGTTGGATAGGTAATAGCTTTCTCGCCAATCCCCAGTGTCCGCCCCCAATTGCCTTGGCCCCAAAACGCAAGTCCACATAAAATAACACCAATAATGATTGCTAAATTACGCAGTGTGGAACCATTAATACCATCATTATTCTTGGTTTCATTACCGGTCTTAACGCTTTCCGCACCAACAGTTGGCTTCACCGCTGCCACGCCGGACGGTACCTTAGCCGGTTGAACCTTGCTCGGCGCTAATGGTTGGGCATACGCAGAAGGAGCAGGCTTCAATGACTTCGGCGGGGTAATGACTTTACCTTTCCTGTCCCCCTGATAAGCGTTAGGCACGCTATACGAAGACGCCTTAGGTACTAACTGCACGTTAGGCGGAATCGCCGTATCAGTAGCAAGAAGATACAAGTGCAGGTTAATGAACCCAAACTCATCACGCCTATATCTACCTTGAACAATGGCTGTTTTCCCACTAGCCGCAATCCGGTTAATAAACGGCAAATACGTTGCCGTGCGACTTCGAGAAATATATCCAACGGTTTGCCCTCCGTACCGGATGCTAATGGCATTAGGATCATACGGATTATCAGGTTCCGGTACCACCTCGAATAACGTAGCGGTCTCAGGAACCCGAATATTTTCATAAAACTCGGTTCCAACAGCTTTCACAGTCGGACGCTGTGAAGCCTGAAGCAGTATGGGCTCCATGGTCGTCAGCTCACACCCACCTTCGCGGCTAGGGTTTCAATGCTTTGCGTGATACTCACAGGGTGTCCTTTGCAAATAGTGGAGATCAATGCTTGGGATAAGAGTCAGGGTCAGCTGAGGCTGAGGCCGCATGCGCTCACATGCCGGGTACGACCAACACGGTAAAGACGCTCCCAGGTGCGCAGCAGGTGCACGGTAACACCCAACTCGGCGGCCATGGCCACGGGCTCGGAATCGCATTCCCACGCAGCTTCTTCTACCAAGCCATCATCTAGCAGCTGGTTAGCGGCCCACTCGTCGGCTTCTCGCTCATTATCCGGTGTGGAGCAATCATGATTGTGATACGCATGGCCTAGTTCATGGGCAACAGCGCACACCCGAGTTATCGGGTCCAACCCATGCCTGGCATAGATCGTACGAGTCAGGGGATGCCAACACGCATTCATGCGTGGGGTAAGCGCCCCCGTCTCGACAAGACGAACATCGAACCGACGCAATAAAAATTCCAGCCGTTGTTCAGTATCATTCATAATGGCTCCTCAAAAACTGATAATGAACTTAATCAAGTATGAAACAAAACCACACGAAAGGCAATAAATTTCGGCGAAAAAATATGTGTAATAAATCTCAAAAACAAGGAAACCAAGACATGATCGCGTATATCAAACTAAAACCCCCGATACTGCCTGCTCAGGCCTTGATTTTGGGCCCATGGCAAGCATATCAGGGGGTTTGTGAGCTGAACCCCAACTGTAGGTTGAACCCCAGCGGCGAAAAAGAATGGTTCAGCTCAATGGCAAGCATATCAGGGGGTTTGTGAGCTGAACCCCAGCTGCTTGAGTATTTAGATTCAGATTTCGAATCTTTTATGTGAAATGCTCCTCAATGGGGGGAGTTGCCTTCTGCGCGGCTACTCGCTCCACACCCGCATTAATCCGGGCAATAATCGCGTCATCATCAAAAACATCAGCAGCGCCAATCGGGGTTTTGCATTGGGTGCTGTGAATGTCGATTGGTTTATCTTCTTCCAACAGTCTTAGCCGCAGCAGAAGTTCTTCGGTCAGCTCGGCGTCGGTGGCTTCCTTAAGTGTCGTTCCGCCTGTATTGACTTCTCGAAGATCGGCTTCTTCGTCGGTTAGGAAACCTGCTGCTACTAGAGCTTCTAAAACATTTCGGTTGTAGTTACGGGCGAACTTCACAACGAAATCGGGATCTGCTCTGGCACCGTTTTTCCAGCGAGTAAAGGCAGATTTGTCAAAACCAGCCCTGTTAGCGGCTGCGCTATAAGTGTCCTTCCCGATCACTTTTGTGACGTATTCCCACCATCTTGTTCCCATAAGAAAGATAGTAGTTGCGTAGATGCAAAGCAGCAAGCTGTTGGAGCAATCTACATATGGGTTGCGTAAGAACAACGCTCTATGTAGAGTTGTCCGTAAACAACCAAAGAGATGGGGTGAAACAACGTTATGGAAAAAGTCCACACCGTTCGAATCCGGCAGGACTGGCTTACGCGAGAATGCAACCGCCTCGGAGGAATGTCGTTTTTCGCCAAGAAAGTTGGTGTGACCACGAGCACTATTAGTCGGCATTTTCACGGTAGAGCCGAGGCCGGCCCTAGATTCATCGGTGCGGTTCTGGCTGCATATCCAGAAAAATTTGACAAGGTTTTTGACGTCACTGAAGAAGCTGTAACCGTACGTCGGGCACGAATGGTGAAACAGATCGTTACCAGGGAGAGCTACTGATGCTACCGGTTTTTGTTGCGCAGGCTCTTCTTGATTATGTGGCTTCGAGGCACACCAAGTGGGGTTTGCCACTGGATATGGAATACGATTTTCCGGTTTTGACGGCCCCCGAGAACGATAGCCTGGCTGCTGATAGCAGGCTTACTGACATGGCGTGCGGGTGTTTGCTTCAGGCCTTCCGCCAGGTTGAGGTGCAGCTGGCCGAATCCGGGCAAGTGCTCGGCTTTAACAGCCCCAACGGGGTGGCCTTCGCACTCGGCGATAACGGTGAGGTGCATTGCGTCGTGGGGGCTGTTGTTTGTGATAGTAGCGGCCCCGACCCCAGTCTTATCGCTGAGCTTGATTCCCCATTCGTAGATCAGATTATCCATGCTAGCTTGCAACGCCCTACCGCTGATACGGTTCGCATCCTCGGCTATCTCGTTGGCGTGTTCTGCAGCCAGGTTAGCCCTTTCGGCAGCGTCCAAGCTTTCTCTAGCGGTTTCGTTAGCAATTTCAGCAAGACGGTTAGCGCGCTTCGCATCGTACTGGCTCACCACAGCAACACCCAGGCTGACCACGCTCCAAGTATAAACACCCGCGCCCCGTCGTAAAGCCCAGTAAAAAGCAAAAACCCCGCTTCACAGCGGGGCGGAACAAGAAACAATAGAGAAAGTATAACACGAATGCATTATTTATTCAAAGTGAAAGTGCCTGGTACCCCGAACACGGTCGATGCGACCCTGATTGATGGGCGAATCTGGGTCACATTATCGTCAGTGTGTAACAGCCTGGGCATCCACCAGCCCACACAGCAAGACCGGCTAAAACTCACATGCTGGGCGAAAATCGAACGGATCCCCCTGGTGACCGAACGCGGCCGGGAACAAACCATGTACGTGATCGACCGCCGCACACTGACCATGTGGCTGGCCACACTAGGTGTTTACCGTAACAAGGCCACCCGGAAAACCCTAGAAGCCTACCAAAAAAACATTGATGATGTGCTAGACCGGCTCCAACAAGGCCTACGTGGGGAGAAAAACTACCCCACCGCACCACTAGCAGAGAAAGCGCAGTGAGCATGGGCCGCTGTAAAACCCCCGCATCTAAACGCCGCCGCCCGCGCCGGGAGGGGGAGTGGTTGACGCTGCCGGAGGCCGCTGCATATACGAAGATTCACCGGCAAACGCTGCGGGTGCTGCTGTTGAGTGGTGAGATCCCGTATAGCCGGAAAACCGCCCGGCCGCGCTCCCCGTACCTGATCGAGCGTGAGCATTTGGATAGTTATCTTGCCAGGGTGCGGGATGATTGCCGGGCTGCTGCTGAGGGAGGTGCCTAATGTCCAGGTGCGAAGAAGCCCCGTTGCTGATTGATTTCTACAGCAGTGGTGAGCTAGATGCGGTCATGACCACGCTACAGATAGTTCAGGAATACGGCACCGCGGTCATCGGCGATATGGACGAGGCAGTCGAAATCGCACTCCAGCAAGCTCGCGGTTTCATGCGTGAGCGCTCCTAAAACCTCTAATCAGAAAGGAAACAAATAATGTCTGCTACCCCGTATAGCGCTGACCCGTACTACGACCCATATGAAGAGCTGGACCGGCGGTTTGATTATCGGGTTTTGGATGATGAAACCCGGGCGCTGCGGATCGCTGTGGGCCGCCAGTTTAAGAATTTCGCCAGGAATCTAGAGGCAATGCTTGATGACAGCAGGGAGAAAAACCTGGCCTTAGAGCGGCTGGAGGAAGCGATGATGTGGGCGAACGCCTCGCTGGCCCGCGGCGCTGAGACCAGCTAGCGGGATAAATAAGGATAGCCCTGGCCTGGTGGGCCGCCCCAAAGGGTGTGGGGGTTCGATTCCCCCGGAGGGTGCTAGGCCCCAGCGTGGGGCGTGTTGTACAGCGAACTCGATAGTGGAAACACCTTAAGACGCCCCCTATGGGGGCGCAAGGCTCATGCCCGGTGAGGTAAAACCAGACTACTTGTTGCTTGCTGCTTGTTGGTTTCGTGTTTGGTCAAGCTGATTGTCTGGTTTTACGCGGGTTCAACTCCCGCCATGAGCGCTACCCGCCTAACTAGCCGGGCGGGAACTGGCGCCCCGTGGTCTTCCTCAGCCATGGGGCGCCCCAAAAACACAGAAATAAGGAGTAGCCAATGACGAAGCTCAACTACTTAGAAGAGGATGCCGCCCTGATCGTGGAGAACCTGCCGGAAGGGTTCGAAGCAACAGCTGAAACAGCGCCGCTTTTCCTTATCTACGCGGTGCTGATGCGCGCGAAAGGCATCTACACGACGCTGGAAGATGTGCACGATGCGTGGGCTGCGTGGCGCAGCACCACCAACCCACAGCATGCCGATTTGGTGCCCTTCGGCCAGCTTGCTAAGGAAACCCGGTCGTTGGATCACCCATTCCTCCACGCAATCCATGCGGCAGCCCACATCCGAAACAACCAAACCGAAAAGGAGTCATAATGAATCCCGTACTCGTCATCTCGATAGTGGCAATCGCTATCTCTCTCACCGCCCTGGGCGTTTCAATCAGCGCCCACATGGCCGCCCGCGACTGCCGCAGGGTGACCGTAATGTTCATGACCACGGTGATGGAATACCTGGACGGAGACAGTCAGGTAGGGGTTTGCGTGAAGAAAATCACTGGTGCCGCCGACCAGGGTGATAAAAAACCAAACGGTCGGGTGGTAAAGCGTCTCCGAGATGACCACAACCGCTAACCCGCAACAGCAGCCGCTCACCCCCGACGGTATTCTTACTGCCCCATGCCATCAGGTTGCCCTCCCGTTTTGGGATGGGCGCTTGTATATGGAGAAGGAAGAAATGATGCTGGCAAGGCACCAGCAAGCAAAGTATCTTTGCCACCAATGCCCGCTACTAGAGGCGTGTAGCCGCTACCTGGAGCGCATGGAAGAACAAAGAATGCCCGTCGATGGGGTAGTGGCTGGCCGCTATTACACGCCGAAAAAACGCCGCCGGCGTAAAACGAAAACCCGGGAAAACCCTAGCTAACCTGCGTTTTTTAAAGCAGAAACCCCCGATACTGCTTGCTCAGGCCTTGCATTTGGGTCTGTGGCAAGCATATCAGGGGTTTTCGGAGTTGAACCCCAGCCCTTGGCGGATCCCAAGAGCTGCAGGTCCAAGCATATCAGGGGGCTGCCCCGCGAATAACAAAGTAAAGTAAGGAACCCATATAGTATGGATAACAAAATCACACTATTCACATTCAACGATATCGAGGTGCGAGTCGTCACCCGTTGCGGTGCCCCTTGGTGGGTTGCCGCCGACGTAGCGAAAGCCCTGGGATATCGAACCACTGGTGAGGTTACGAGGTTCGTGCGTGACCATCAAAAGGGTATCGAGATTCTCGATACCCTTGGTGGTAGCCAAAAATTCGCTGTCATTAGTGAACCCGGCTTGTATCTGGCAATTCTAAAATCTCATGCTGCCTTGGCCGAGAAGTTTCAGGATTGGGTGACAGAAGAAGTCTTGCCTGCGATTCGGTCGCATGGTGGTTATCTCACCCCGGAGGCGACAGCCCAAGCGCTGTCTGACCCGGACTTTATTATCCGCCTAGCCACGCAGCTGAAACAGGAGCGGGCCCAGCGTTTGGCGTTGGAAACCCGGGTGGAAGAAGCCGTGCCCAAGGTGCTTTTTGCTGATGCTGTGAGCGCATCAACCACCTCGATCCTGGTGGGGGATCTAGCGAAGATCCTCAAAGGCAACTGTATTGATATTGGCGCTAACCGGCTCTTCACCTGGCTACGAGCCCATGGGTTCCTCACCTCCCGCCGGGGCGCTGATTGGAACAGCCCCACCCAGAAAGCCATGGAATTAGGCCTCTTCGAGATCAAAGAAACCGTTATCACCCACGCTGATGGGCATATCACGGTCAACAAAACGCCGAAAGTCACAGGTAAAGGCCAGCAGTATTTCATCAGCCGTTTCCTTGACGGGCGATTCGATATTAATAACACAACCGTCACAGTGACCAAATTGATTACGGAGCAGGAATGACTACCACTACCACCCCCACTTACGAATCCCGCCTAGCGCTACGATCCCTCCGCAGGCACGCCGCAGGCAAAAAGACCGGGCGGGCTGGGGTACGGGCCATGGAAGCCCTCGGGTACGTCACCGAAGACGGCACTATCACCCCGGCCGGCAACCAAGCCCTACACGGTGAAAAATAGGCGGCACCTATGATAAAGCACCCGGAAATCCGTGATGCTCTCTACGAAAACGAGAAAAACAAACTCCGGCTCGAAATGAAACGCGAACGCCTCCAGGCGGCTAACCGCTGCTGCGCCCTAGAAGCCACAGGTTACCACCCGCACCAGCAAATACATATTTGTGCCAGGCGCAGCGGGCACCGCGGCGACCACCATGATTACGACACCGGATTCCACTGGAAATGGGACAAAGAAGAAGGAGTAAAAAATTGAACCCCAGCGATTATCCCTCGATCCAGCAAATGCTAGACAGCCTGAAGTATCTCCGGGAGGAAACATTCCTCCTGGATGAGAGGGATGAAACACATCTATGGGTGGTATCCCGCTGGATAGATCTCCTACTAGACGATACCGACTACCGGGAGATGCGAAACCAGCCTGAACTCCTAGACGAGCCCGACGACTGTGGGATGCTGGTGGAGTTTCTTCCCGACCTGCCTGGAATCGGAGAAGGATCAAAATACATTATCGAGATCAGCCATCAAGGAGCCGACGATATCACCATCACCATTAGTGATGACTGTCAGTATGACACCTGCAAAATCACGCAGAAAAACCTCTACCAGCTAGCCCGAATGGCCCTAGTGATCCTCCTACAGACGGAAAACCTTAAAACCAGAGAACGGAACAAAAATGAACACCCCAGCAAATAGCCTAGCGCCGATGCTGGAGGCCATCGGCCGGCTCAAAAAATACGCCCCCTCGGAGCCCCTGGACCGCCAAGACATCAACACGATCATCAATACGATTGAGTCCCTGACAGATAGCCCAACCTACCAGCCAATAGACAGCGTAGGATACGGCAGGCTCGACGAAGAAGGATACAGGGATGGGCTCTTAGTGCTACAAAATGGCGCACTACAAGGGCTCGTGATGGTTGACCACTGCGGCCCTGACTACATCATCCTGAGGATGGAGAGTAGGCGAGATACCCACCACATCACCCGGGATCAGCTCTACCGGCTAGCCGCCGGTATCCTCACGGTACTAGCGCACGTCGATCATCCCGACCGAAAATAAGTAGAACAAACTTTCCAATTATTGGATTGCTAGTCGGTTATCCGCCATGATTCCGCCACACTCCCGAAGTTGCTCTCGTGCCTCTAAAAGCAGCTTCGGTGGCACCCCGGCGCGCTCGGCTTCGGTAATCGCCCGGCTTAGGGCTTCGCTGGCGTTTAGGGCTTCGTTAGCGGCTGCTATGAACTTCTCGGTGGTGTCGGTAAGTTCCGATAGCTTATCCGTAACTCCTGCCAGGCTTTCGCTAGCGCTGGGGTCAATAGTGAAAGCTTCCACTGGAACGCCTAGCACTTCGGCTAGGGCAGTGGCTTCCCAGATTCGCGGTATGCGCTCCCCGGATTCGATACGCCGGAGATTGGTCATGTGCATTGTATGGCCGGCTCCTTCTAGCTGGCGACCTAGCTCCGCTAATGACCATCCGGCCCTCTTCCGGTAGTAGATGAGATTCTGACCAAAAATGCTACTTTTATCCACCATTTAACCCTATCATGAGCACAATGTGTGTTGACATAAGGGGCGGCATTACTTAATATTTGCCCTATACATGTTTAAACACATATCGTGCTTGAAATTCCCCATATCCCCACAGAAAAAATCACAAATAGAACATTTATCACCGTTGTTAGCAAAAGCTAGCAAGCTGCCACCACCTAAAGGAGCCCCATTATGGCAACGAAAACCGCCACCGCCCCCAAGGATGACCGGTTGTTTATCCGTATCACTCTCGATTTCTTCGAAAACCCAAAGGTGTTTCCGCTGTCGCCGGCCGCCAAGTTGGCTTTCATTGAGATGATTGCTTGGTCGGCCCGTCAGCATACTGATGGGCGAATCAGGAAGCGGCTAGCGCTTGCTATGTGGACGCCAGACATTATCGAAGAGCTCCTAGATAGCGACCCTGATCGCCCCCTACTGGCCGAGGGCGACACTGATTACTTCATCCATGACTATGCGGAGCACCAGCAGACCACCGCGGATATCGAGGCGGTGCGTGAAGCCCGGCGCGCAGCTGGCCGTAAAGGTGGGCTTGCTAAAGCCGCAGCTCAAAAGGGTGTTTCTAGCAAAAAGGTAGCAAAAGCTAGCAAGCCGCTAGCAAAACCTGCCGAGAAAGAGAATGAGAAAGAGAACTATAAAAAGAAAGGGGAAAGAAAAACCCGCACCACGGTAGCAGGCCCCGTTGCGCTTTATCCCGTGCCCGACGCCCCCTCCTCTCCTCAAATCGAAAATGAATTAACCACCGATGGGGTGGCGCCTGCTGCCGCAGTCGACCACCCCGCCGGACCGGAGCCTCAAGAGTCGAAGTCAGTGGGCGCCCCGCAGCCGGTGGTGGTTGATCCCCAGCCTGCGGTAGAGCCCGCGCCCGCCCCGGTTCTTGAGGATCCGTGGGCTGGGCTACCCGACCTCGCCGATCACCAGACCGCCCAGCCGTCCGACACGAATTGTGCTGATGAGCGGGTGCCTGCCTGGCTCAACCCCACCAGTGAGAAAACCGCGACCGCGAAGGATCAGGCTGTGGTTGCTGCTGTCCGGGCGTACCAGGTGATCGGCACCCCTGCGGAGTGGTCAAGTCCTGACGACCCGCGGTGCCGGAAACATGCCTACCTGCCGCGGGAAGAGGTGCCGCCATGCCGTAACTGCATGCGGTCCCGGCGGTGGTTTGAACAGCGGGCTGCTGCGGAAAAACAAGCAAAGTTGGCTGCTATCCATGCCTGTTCTCTGTGTGATGAGCTTGGCTATGTAGCGGTCAAGAACGCTGCAGGTGAAACGACGGGTGTGGCGCACTGTGACCACACTGGCGAGCTGCCCAAGCCGAAAGCAGAGACCCAGCCCCGGCCGGTAGGGCGCGGCATGCCCGCACACTTACGCGAGAAGCTGGACGGCATCCTGGGGCGTAAAACTGCCCAAGAAACCGCCCCAGAAGCCCCGCAGAAGGCCGAAACCCCCAACACCCACACTGATACCCTAAACCATGATCCAAACCCGGCAGAAGAGCGCTCAGGCGAACTCGTAGCAGTGGGGGCGGCATCATGAGCCGCGACCCATTCTTCGACGCCATCCGGGAACTGCTTTTACCGGAGGCCACCGACACCGAAATCGAAAGTTTGTTTGGCCAGTATTTGGGTGCCCAGCCCGAGCCGGTATTCATTGCCCACATCGCTGGTGACCCCAAACCCCAAGGATCCAAGCGCTACGTGGGTGGCGGGCGAGTTATCGAAGACAACCCCGGCACCCGGGTGTGGCGGCAATCCGCACAACTCCAGCTCACCACCTACCGCAGCCGCCAATTGCAAGACCCCATCGACGAAGCGGTGCTGGTGCAGGCGGTTTTCTGCTTGCCCCACCCTAAAAGCGTCCGCAGCGTGCTCCCCACGTCCAAATCCTCATACGACCTCGACAAACTATGCCGGGCGCTAGGGGACGCCCTAGAAGGGGCCGGTGTGCTCAAAAACGACTCCCGAATCACCACATGGCACGCCCGTAAACGCTACGCCGAAGCTGACAGCAACGGGCCAGCTATTACCGGCGTGTTCCTACGAATCTATAAGGAAAAACAATAATGTGTACGTTGTTAGACGAAAAAACCCGGCGCGCCCGTAAACCACACGAGTGCGATATGTGCGGGGCAACAATCAACCTTGGTGAGGAATACTGCTGGGAAAAATATGTAAACGGCGATGGCCTGTATGAGCTGAAAACCTGCCTAGCCTGCGACGTGGCCTTCTCCGAAGTATGGGACTACGTGCCTGACTGGTGGGATGGGGGTGTCACTTTCGAGGACTACCGAGAATGGGCGACCGATCCTGATTACGCCGATACCCCCGCCAAGCAGGCTTGGCGTCAGCGTGCCGGCTACACCAGAGAGGACGAGACCTTCAAATGATCCTCGATGTTACCTGCGGCGCCAGGCTCATGTGGCACAACAAACACCACCCCGATGTGATCTACGCCGACCAACGGACGACGCAACACCGGCTATCAGACGGCCGCCAAATCACCATCAGCCCAAACATTCGGCTCGACTACCGCGCCCTACCCTTCCGTGACAACACATTCCACCTCATCAACCTAGACCCACCCCACCTCCAGCGCGCCGGGGCGACTGGGTGGATGTGCCAGAAGTATGGGGTTCTCATGACCACGTGGCGGGAAGACCTGCGCCAGTGCTTCGTTGAGTGCTTCCGGGTGCTTGCCCCAGGTGGCACGCTCACCCTCAAATGGAATCAAACCCACATCCCGCTCCGGGAGGTACTGGAGCTAGCCCCATACCCGCCCCTGTATGGTACCCGCCACGGCAAAAACAATGCTACGTCTTTTACGGTTTTCCATAAACCAATGGGATCAGGAGGTTTTCGAGTTGACCCCCAGCCCTGATCCTAAAGCCATCTGGCAAACTGTGCTTGCTACTGCCTACCAGGAGTACACCGCGGCGAAAAATAGTGACAGGTCGCATCGTGATGGAGTGGTGGTCACCCCCGTGGAAATCGTAGATTTTCAAGTCAGGGCGCTGAAAGACTCCCTTGCCGCCCAAGGCGCCACACTAGCTGACCCACGGGTAGAAGTCCTCGACCCCTTCGGCGGTACTGGTATCTACTGCGCCAGAATAATGCAACTATCTGGGCTCACACCGGATGAACTCGATGACCTCTATCATTACCGCCTACGGATGATCGAAATCGACCCTGTCGCCTGCCGGATCGCTGACGCCAACCTGAAAACAGTCTTCGAAGAAGAAACAGGGCGACCGCCACGCCGCAGCATTGTTATCTGCGCTAACACCTTTACGATCCCTACCGGAATGGAAAACCCCCATGTCTAAAAGCAAACGAACTAAACGAACCGTAATCTGCCTCCGCTGCCGAAACCTTAAACGCCACGAATGCCGCGGCCTCTGTAAATGCTGCTATAACCATGTGCGAGAGCACCGCAGCGGTAACGACACTCTAGACAATTACCCGCTCTACGCAGACCAAGAAAAATAATCCCCCCGCCATAAAATAGGGCCAACTAAGTGACGCTAAGGAGCCATCATGGGCCTGTATGATCTTTACCCGCCTATGCCTGCAGAGTTAGAGCCGTACCGTGGGTTGGCTCTTGGTGCAGTGCCGATCGAGTTTAGGGGGTGTTTGGTGGGGCAGCCATGTATTGAAATATCTTCTGGCACTCCCGTTTTACTGCTAGAGAGGATTACTCCATCATGGCGGGGAGTTGCAGTATTAGACCTAACAATTGATTGCGTCCGCTACGCAAAAGCAGCGGATTTAGCACTCGCTCTGGAGGAAGAATTACCAACATTCTTATCTGGTGAATCACTCTATCTGATCCAGCATTCGAGCGAATATGAGGATCCTCTGACATGTGGGAACTCGGATATCAGTTCTATCTACGGGGTGCGACTGAATCTTATCCCGCAGAATGTCTGGGGCGACATGATAGGCGACTTTTGGTTTTTCGATCTCGACAGGCAGTGCAAGGTGCTCCTGATGAGTTACAGCGGAAGTGGTTGCTTGGTAGAGGACCCGGATGCTGGAACGAAATGGTGGGTGGATGCGTGGCGGCTGATACTCATGGTTGAACGAACCCCCGGCGAATCAATGTGGTAAAGAACACATTCGCATCACCCTTGAAACCGGTACCCCCACTTGAAAGATACAGCGCCACGCTGTATAATAAAGAGTGTAAGCCAAACGGTTTACAGAAAACTCAATAGTGGAGGGGAGGTGACCCCAGATGACCGACAAGGTTAGCCTGGCTCTCTCGGCGATTGCCGTAGCCACCGGCATCCTGACCTACTTGCAAGGCAGGAAACCCGGAGGCAAGCATCGGAAGCGGAAACGCTACCGTCGCGGTAAGCGCCAACGGTAACCCCCGGGTGAGCTAACAGCAACTTAGCTCACCCGGGGGAGACCCCACCACCCTACCACGTGAATCCCTAGGAAGGAGGAAAGCTCATGAAAGCGCGACCCATGTACATCGTATCGGTAGTTACATTTACCGCTGCGGTCGCCACCGCGCTATATAGCAAAAGCGTAAGTGTCGTCACCGCTGCGCTACTCGCCATTGCCGCTGTGATACTCGGGTACATCACCTGCACTGGCCGCTGGCGCCGCTAACCAGCAGCCCCACCAGCTTCGGCTAGTGGGGTTTTCAAGTTGAACCCCAGCTTCCATAGAAAGACTCCACGATGATTGACATCACCCTCGCCAAAGACATTCCACACCGAATAACCATCACTGATGGCGGAATAGAATACTGGACCGTCACGGCTATCACCCAGCACATCGGTGTCGCTAAGGCCACCTTCGCTAGCTATGTTGCCCGTGGCCAAGCTCCGCAACCCGCATTCCAGCTAGAGCGCACCCGCCTATGGGACGCCGCCGAAATCAAACGATGGCATGCCTCACGCCCCACAAAGTAACCGCACCCCCGCCCTTTGCCTCCCAGGGTGCGGTGAATGCCGCCAGTGGTTGAACCTCAGCTTTACCATTAGCCCACACATCACCAGTCAGGGCATGGGAGGAGACCATGGGTGCCGCCACTACCACTACCACCACCGAGACAGGACTACGTGCCACGCTACGAAACCTACGGGGCCTTTGGGTAGAACTAGAGGCCGCCAAGTACCCCACCCCCACCCGTATGACAAACCCCCAGGGGGGTAGGAAACCCGGGGCCCACCCCTGCGCCCCAGGCGGGGCCGCCACCACCTTAGACATCGACCTCACCCTTAGGCTCTTCGAGGTTGCCCGAGACATCGCCAACCACATCCAACCCGAACGCATCCTCACCTGCGACGCCCACCAACTCCTACGCTTCCTCACCTTCAATGCTGGGCTCATCGCCGACCTGGACTTCGCCCCCGACATCCACACCGAACTCCGCCACCAAGAATCCAGGCTCCAGGAATTCCTCCGCGCCGGGCAACCCGTGGTGTGTGACGTCGGTGAGCCGTGGTTGACGTGGCGCACTATCATCCATGCTGCCCATGCTGACGGACATACGGTTAGCCGTGCGCTGCTACGCAAATGGGCTGAGCGTGGACACATTGGCACTCGCCTAAGCGCTGATCGAATCGCGTGCTATCGGCTTGGTGAGGTGTTGGACCGCCTGAAAAACGTGCCTTTGCCTGCTGTCACAGCAAGTGATATAATCGACGCGACGACGCAGCCTGCAGAAAAACCAGTGGAGGGTTTAGGGCTTGCGTCGCCCCGGGGCGTTTTGATGGCTCCTCACCCCGGATGACTCGTGGGGCAGGGGATTGCCGCTCCACTCCTCCTACTTTCTGACCTTCAGGGAGGGAATCCATATGGCAGCATGGCGAAACGGCGCCCCTACCCACGTGAAAACTCATATCCGCAAGAAAATCCTCGCCCGAGACGGCTACACATGCCAACAATGCGGCAGCCCAGCCGCCGAAGTGGACCACATCGACAACACCCGCGGCCCCGGATACGATGCCCTTAGCAATCTCCAATCGCTCTGCGCATCATGCCACAAGGCCAAAACGCAGCGTGAAGCCCAGGCGGGGCGCGCCGCCCGGGTAGCGAGGGTGAAGCGACCCCCCACCCCCTCATTTTGTGATATTCCCCACATTATCAAGTTTGATACCGACCGGGGGTAGGGGGGATACCCCCCGGGGCGGCCCTCGGGCCGCGGAGGGCAAAGGGCCTGCCGGCCTGTACGGGTTCCCAAGGCCCGACCAAAGGTAAGGTTAGGGAAACCTAAGTACATGAAAGGGGGTGCCGACCGTGCCCGGACCACCCCCGAAGAGGAATGCCCGCCGCCGCAATGCCCGACCCGACTGGGTGACGCTCCCCGCCGACGGCCGGAAGGGGCGAGCGCCCCGATGGCCGCTGTCCGGTCGAGTGCAACGCGGTTGGGCGGAACTCTGGCGACGACCCCAGGCGGTCATGTGGGAACGCAACCACGACGATTTCCTCGTTGCTCGCTACCTTATCCTGCGGAATGCTATTCAAGACGAGCTTGATAACAGCGTGGTCAACGCCACCGCCATGGCTGAGCTCCGCCAAATCGAAGACCGCCTAGGGCTCTCACCCATGGCCATGAAACGCCTCCAATGGGAAATCGGCGATGCCGAACAGTCCAAGCCTGAAGGTGATGGGGTGGTGATCGACGCCCATGACCGCTTCGCTAATCTCTGACCTCACCATGCCGCCCGGCTACTACCTCGGCGACAAGGGTGCCTGGTGCACCCTCCCATGGCCCACCACCATGGATGAAAAACTCGACCTCATCGCCCACTCCCTAGGCCCCGCAGTCATCGACTGGGCCGAATGGCGCACCGACGAGCCTGGTCTCCTCAACGACGACGGTGAACCCTGGCGATTCACACCAGGGCAAGCTCGGTTCCTCATCCTCTGGTACGCCTTCAACGCCCAGGGTCGGTTCATCTACCGGCGTGGCTGCAAACGCGGCAGCAAGGGCAGCGGCAAAGACCCCCTGGCCGCCGCAATGTGCAACATTGAGCTACTCGGCCCCTCCCAACTGCATTGGGACGGCACCCGCTACGTAGGCAAACAACACACCATGCCTCTCGTGCAGATCGCATCCAACTCCGAAGAACAATCCAAAGACGTCCTTCGGGTTGCCAACTCCCAATTTGGTGTTGAAGCCACCAACTACTACGGGCTAGACAAGGGTCGAACCGCAACCTTCGTGAAGACCTCCCCGGCGCGTATCGAAGTACTCACCGCCTCAGAGCGGTCCTCCGAAGGCGACCCCGCCACTTTCATCGTGCTCAATGAAACCCACCACATGACCCAACGCTCCGGCGGCCACGCGGTCGCCAAGGTCGCCCGCCGAAACGTCGGCAAATCAAAGAAAAGCGTACAGGCCCGAATGGTGGACTTCACCAACGCCCACTGCCGGGGCCAAGACTCCATCGGCGAAAAGACTTTTGAGGCATGGCAGAAACAACAATCCGGCAAATACCCACAACTCAAGAAAGACATCCTCTATGACTCCATTGAATTTGACCCCAAGCTAGACATCTACGACCCCAAGCAGCGCATGCTGGCGCTCCAACAGGCCTACTCCGACGCCCCCTGGGCCGACCTCGAACGCCTCTCCGACGAAGTGGTCGACCCCGAACTCTCGGCCGGTGACGCCATCCGTTTCTACATGAACGGACTAGGCGACGCCGAAGACTCCTACGTTTCTGCTAAAGCATGGGCGGCACTCGCCGACCCAGCCAAAGCATTCGAGCCGGGGGATCAAATCGCCATGTTCCTCGACTGCTCCAAATCAGAAGACGCCACAGCCCTCATGGGCTGCCGAATCTCAGACGGGTACAACCAGACGCTGGGCGTGTGGTCAAGGCCCCGCGGCCCCCGAGGCGAAGGCTACCTCGTCGACCGCGACCAGGTGGACGCCCGGGTACGGGAAATCATGGAGATGTACAAAGTCGTTTGGTTCGGCGTCGACCCGTCACCTGCCAAAGACGACACCACCGAAGCCTCCTACTGGAGGCCCCTCATCGACGCATGGCACCGTGATTTCCGCCGAAAACTCCGCTGCTGGGCAACGAAAACCCACTCCGTCCTCTGGGACATGCGGCTCTCCGAACCCGGCGCCGCCGACCGGAACCGGCGCTTCTCCCAGGAGGTAGAGATCATCCAAGACCTTATCGACAAAGACGGCCTGGACGGTCCATTCCGGCATGATGGCGATCCAGCGCTCACAGCGCACGTGAACAACACGAAAATCAGGTGGAATAAATTTGGGTTGGCGATTGGTAAAACCAGCCGCGACAGCCACCAACTCGTCGATTTGTGCGTGGCCATGGTGGCCGCCAACGTAGGGCGTCGTGAAGCCCTGAACAGCGGTAAGGTCCGTGCCCGCCGCAAGAACGGCCCCAAGAAGCGAAGGAAGGTGCTGATCGGATGACCCTCGAACTAATCCGCGACTACGAGCTCGCGGACGACGAGCGCGGCCTCATCGCTAAGTTGTCGGGGCGGCTGCAAGAACACGCCCGGAAGAACAAGGCTAAGTGGGCTTACTATGAGGGTAAAAACGCCCTCAAAGATTTGAATATCGCCCTACCCGCGGTTGCTAGCAGTATCCGAGCGGTTGTTGGCTGGCCCGAAATCGTCGTTGACTCCCTGGCGGAGCGGCTGGAGTGGCAGGGGTGGATCTCCCCAAAGGCGGACATCAGCGAACTGGACCAAGTTTTTGCCGAAAATGATCTGTCCTCTGAATTTGCTAAAGCTACTCTAGAGTCCTTGGTAACTGGTATGGGGTTCCTCGAAGTATCCGCGGGCGGCGATGGTGAACCCACCATCATTATTGATGCTGTTACCGCAGGTGAAGCCACCTACATGTGGGATGATCGGCTTAACCGCATGGCAGCAGGCTATATCGAAAAAACCGGGGAAAACGGCGAAAAATACCAAACTCTGCACCTGCCGGACCGGGTGATCTCTATCATCACCGACCCTCACGAGGCGGAAAAGGAGACCATCTGTGTCAAACACGGCTGGGGCAGGTGCGGCCTGATCCGTATCCCGAACAGGTCCCGCGCCGGGAAAGACGCGGGTGCTTCGGAAATCACCACGGCCATCGAATACTACACCGACCATGGTGTTCGCACCGTGCTCGGCATGGAGTTCAACCGTGAGTATTACACCACCCCACAGCGCTACCTGCTCAATGCTACATTCGACCAGCTAGGCCTAGATGAGGATGCGACGGAAAGCGACGTAATCAAGATGGGGTGGAAAGTGGCCATGAGTAAAGCGCTTGTGGTGCCGCCGGGTGATCCTGATGATGGGCTGCCGAACATCACTGCGGGCCAGTTCCAAGCGGCACCGCCAACCCCCTATATTGAAGAGCTCAAGATGATGGCCCAGCTAGTATCGGCACAATCAGGGGTGCCCGTGTCTTATTTGGGTTTTGCCTCCGATAACCCGCCCAGCGCCGACAGCATCCGCGCCACCGAATCCCGCCTGGTGCGGCGCACTGAGCTCCGCCAGTTGGCGTTCGGCCGCCCACTATGCCGCGACCTCGCCTACGTGTGCAAAGCCATCCTCGACGGCCGCCCTCCCGAATGGGAGTTCATTGCCTCCCTCGAAGCGAAATGGTTAGCGGCCGCCACCCCCACGCTCTCGGCAACCATGGACGCCATGACCAAAGCCGTAGCTGCTGAAATCACCCCGAAGCACTCCTCCGTGGTGTGGGGCAGAGTGGGGTTCAGCCCCACCGAGCAGGAAATCATGCGGAAAGAACTCGCCGAACAATCCGCCACCCAGCGGGCCACAGCACTTGCCGGCGGCGCCGCCACTATCGGTGACGCCACCGTGCTCGACCTGGCCAGGGCAAACCGCGAACCCGAAGAAACCAGCAGCACCAATGAAACGGCTGCTGAAACCGACCCGCAGGAAAACACAACCGCTTCGCGGGGGGGGGGCGGATGATCTCAAACAGCGCGCCGACGCCCTCGGCGTCTTAATCCGCGCAGGTGTCGAACCCAAAGTAGCCGCTGGCCTGGCCGGTCTGCCCGGAATCCGATTCACCGGGGCAACCCCCGTATCACTGCGGGAGAAAGCCTAAACAACCCCCATGGGAGGGAGGTGCTAGCCATATGGCGCGAGACCTGGATGCCGAAGCCGACTACCAGCAGGCCATGGATAACCTGCGGACCCTCGCTATACGAGATTTGGTGTCCTGGTGGAAACAAACCGAAACCCTCGGCTTCGCCGACGCCAAGCAGCTTATGGAAGAACCATTCCAGGCGATTATCGCAGCCTACGGGGAACAAGCCGCCTACGCCGCCGCCGATTATTTATTCCGCTCCCGCAGTCTCGATGATAACCTGAAAGGCCTGGAATACCCCGACGTGGCTGATCCGGCGGGATTCGAGCAAATCCTTGGCTCTTACGCCTGGGCACTAAACACCTCCCGCACCGTAACCGGCGATCTAGACCGGCAGCTAGCACTACGGAAACTCGCCGGCATCACCAATCGCCTCGTGCAGCAACCAGCCCGCGAAACCGTGTACCAGGCCACCCGAAAAGCCGGCACCCGCTATGCTAGAGTGCCGGAACCCCACGCCTGCACCTTCTGCCTCCTGCTCGCCAGCCGCGGCGCAGTCTACAGCCAAGACACCGTGCTACGCACCGAAGCCGGCAAAAAATACCACGACAACTGCAAATGCCTCGGCATCGAGGTGCAAACCCCCGCCGACCTGCCGAAAATCAACCAAGAACTAGAACAAATCTATATAAAATCCGGCAAATACCCAGGCAACGACCAAGAAGCCTTCGCCGAAGCCATAGAACGCCACCGAAACCAAACACCCGACTGGGTGCCACCAGATGCCGTCCGCTACCGACGTTCAGTCGACATGTCGAAAGCTACGGTCAAGCGGAAAATCACCGCCAAAGAAGCCCTAGACATTGGCTTGGCGGATGACACAGCATGGCCTGACCAAGAAGATCGAATCCGTAAATGGCTAGAAGATAACGGTGCGCAATCCGTCATCAAACTGAAAGAACTCGATAAAATACCTGGTGGTGCAGGACTCAGGTTTAAAGAAAAAACTGGGATTTCGAATACTCCTGATGCCATTGTTGATGGGATCACCACGGAGATGAAATCCATCACCTCGAAAAGCGGAATTAATAACAGGGCCAGAAAAGGGAAAAAACAATCGAGTACGCTCATTTGCGATCTAAGGGAATCAATACATGATGAGAAAACTATCTTGGCTGATTTACGTAGGGCAGTAGACAATAATGGTGCATATCTTGATAGAATCGTAGTGATAACCGTGGAAAAAACCATTCTCTGGGAAAGGAGCTAGAAATGTCGTATGTCGCATCCATCATCATTCGAGGCGCTGCCGAAAGTCCCGAGGATGTCATCACCCAAGCCGAAAATTTAATTGCCTCAAATTTTTCTTCGGCGAAAAGGTTCCCGAGTGTCCGTGTCCTTTTAACCCCCCCCGAATTTAAACGTGATTTTGGGCTCGCCGAGATTGATGTTACCCAGTCTCGGGACTCAGATGCGCTATCTCTCCTGAAGGAGATTTTCTTCTTCCTTTGTGAAGAAACAGATTGGGCCTTGGAACTCGACTGGGATGGCGCTGAGGTCCTCGGCGATAATTTCAGCGAATACATGCGGCGTCCCCGTGGCACGTCTGGTCCTGTGGTGTTCGACCCGGATTCCGATGAGGAACAAGACAACCCTTATTGGGAAAGGGAAGCCCAGCTAACCGCAGGCGCTTAAAACTATCATCCCCAGCAACCCGCGTTCTCCCCACGAGACCGCGGGTTTTCTCATGCCCAAACAAAAACAGAAAGGACACAAAATATGCCAGCCAGAGCATTATCAATGCCCCCCTGGGTGCGAACCATCGCCCCCGACATCCCCGCCGGTGGCGGCACGACTGATGCCGCCCAGGCGGATACTGCAACCTTGCAAGCCTCAGACCGCGAAAGTGAAACCCCCGGCGACAACGACAGCAGCGGCAATGATGATGAGGGGGACCCCGACCCCGAGCCGGGGCCGGCAGATGACTCAGCCGTGTGGAAAAAACATGCTCGTACTTGGGAAACCCGGGCTAAGGAAAACAAGAAAACCGCCGACACCTTGCAGGCCCAGCTTGATGCCGAAACAGGCAAAACCAAGCAGGCTGAGGAAGCCCTTGCTGAAGCAACCAAACGCCAACAGGCAGCCGAAGCCGCTGCCGCCCGCCTGGAACTCGCCCTGGAATTCGGCCTCAGCCGGAAAGAAGCCGAAACCTTCCTCCACGGCGACACCGAAGCCATGCGCACCCAAGCGCAACTCCTTGCAGACCGCGCCGGGGCTGGGGCGTCGAAAAGTCGCCCCGCCACCTCGCCTCTCCAAGGCAAGGGCAAAGCCGGCTCCTCGAAAGAAAGCGACCGCAGCTGGGCGCGCCGCCTTATGGGCAAAACCAAAACCGAAAAATAAAGGATGTGAACTATCATGCAGCTCAACCCAATCCGTGAACCCCTGGGGGTCGATAACCGCAAGTGGCTAGGCAGCCGCCACGGCGTGTCTAACGCCCAAACCGTCACCATTGACGGGAAGAAGATTTCCGCTGTTGTGAAGGACAATATTTTACCTTCCGGTATCCCGCTGAAGCGGGGGACTGGTGGTAAATACGAGCCAGTGACCGCGGTAGGCGACGCCCTAGCCGGGTTCCTGCTCACTTCCCAGTCTGCCAAGCAGAAAGACGTGGATATCGTGGCCCCAATGCTCGACCACGGCCGCATCCGGGTGAAATACCTCCCCGAAGGCGTATTCGACATCACCACTCTCACCACCCCTAACCCCCTGTTCATCCTCACCCCGAAGGAAGGTGACTAATCCCTATGTTATGGACCGAAGTCGTGCAGCCACAGTCCCTCACCACCGTGGCCCGCGAAACCCTCGACGAGCGGGAACGCTCCAAAAACATTCTCGCCCAATTTCTTCCTAACCGTGTTGTTGACGACATCTCCGTAAGCTTATCCGCAACCACCAACGGCCTGGTTGAAGTAGCCGAGTACCGCGCCTACGACGCTGAAACCCCCATCGGTGCCATGCCCGGCGGTAAGAAAATCTCCCTAGAGCTGCCGCCCCTGGGCCAGAAAATCCCCGTCAGCGAATACGACCAGCTCCGGGCCCGCGGCATCAACGCCCCAGCATCCGGCAAAGACCTGATCGGCCGAGCCACAGTCACCGCAGCCCGGGCTGTTGCCGACCGGGTAGAGATGCTGCGCGGCGAGATTCTCACCACCGGTAAAGCCCTCATCAGCGAAAACCAGTTCAACGTGGAGCAGGATTTCGGCCGCGACCCCCGCCTCACCACCACCGTAGGCACAAAGTGGGACCAGTATGCCACTGCAACGCCGATCGAGGACTTGCAGGCCCAAGCAGAGGTTTATGCCAACCTCAGCGGTGAGGCCCCCGGCTACCTGCTGGTATCCCCCAAAGTCATCACCAGCCTGATCCGATGCGAAGAAATCCGCAAAATGGCTGGCGGCGTGAACGGCATCCCCAGCATGGTGACCGTGGACTTCCTCCACAGCGTGCTTGCCTCTTTCGAGCTGCCGCCCCTGTTGCGATACGACCGGAAGATCCGCAAAGGCGGCGTGCTAAAACGGGTGATTGACGAAAAAATCGCCATCATGCTCCCCGCCGTGGATGGTGAGGAATCCCCCCTAGGCCGCACGTTCTGGGGCACCACTCTTGAAGCCGTCGACCCGGCCTACGGTATCGCCGAAGAAGACCGCCCCGGCATCGTGGTTGGCGCCTACCAGGAAGACGACCCTAAGTCCACCTGGGTTCGGGCCAATGCTATCGGCATGCCCGTCGTTGGTGACGCTAACTACACCGCGGCCATGACCGTCCTCTAAGGGGAAGGAGAATACCCATGGCAACCATCCGCAGCGACCTGGAAAGCTACGTCATTGCGCACGATGAAACCCAGGCCCATGTGCTCGCCCCAGGGGCGGAAGTACCCGACGGCGTAACCATCCACCCTGACCTGCTGGAACCAGAACCTGAAGATCCTGAAGAATCAGGTGACGACGGGAACGGTGGGGAGGACAAACCCCCCGCCAACCCGAAGACGAATCGCCGGAGTAGTCGTGCTCGCAAGCCTTGATGATGTTAAGACACGTATTCCTCACGTGGATTTCGACGAAGACCAAGCCCTAGGGCTATTAGAGGAGGCATCCGCGCTGGTTGAGGGGTACCTGCAAAAACCAGTGCCCGAACCGGTGCCGGAAACCATCAAAATCGTGGTATCCCGCATGGTAGCCAGGGTCATCGAAGCCCCCAAAGAAACCGCCTTCCAGGAATCCATGCAGGTCACCGCGGGCCCGTTTAGCCAAAGCGCTAATTTCACCCATGGTGGTAGCGGCGGTGCCCCCTGGCTCACCACATCGGATAAAACCATGCTGGCCCCCTTCCGTAAGAAACGCCGCGGCATCTACTCCATCACCATGAGCTAAAGAAAAGAGGGTGCGATGCCAGGCCTGCCAACAATCAAGCAATACCCGGTAACCCGGCTCCGCCGCTTCAAAACCGGCACCGACGAGCTCGGCAACCCCACCTACGGGCTCCAGGGCACCATCATCCATGTGGTGGGCTGGGCGAAACCCACCACCGCAGAACCCGAGCTAGCGGGCCACGCCCGCCGCACAGTCGCCATAAAAATGTACGCCCACCCCGGTGACTTTATCGAAACCGACATCGTCATCCTCACCCCAGGCGGTGAACGCCTAGAGGTTGTGGGCGAACCCGAAAACTACGAACACGGCCCCTTCGGCTGGGCCCCAGAATTGGAGGTGATTAATCTTGCCGGAATCGAATAACCAATGGTTAGAAGTAACCCTCGGCGCTGAGGAAGACCGATCCGATTATGTCCAATGCGTAAGCCTATCCTTCGATGGCGGCAGTCTTATCTGCTTCGCCGATGAAGGCATGCGGCAAGTACGAGCAGCCTACTCGCCCACCGGATGGGCCAGCTGCAGGTGGGTGGATTACAGCGAAATACGTGCCGAACAAGACCGCGCTCGGCACAAGTGAGCAGGCTATGGCAAAGTACGTGCCGAACAAGGCCGCGCTGAAAGCACTGCTTAAAGACCCCATGACCCAAGGGATCGTAGTCGACCACGCCGAACGAGTAGCAGCTGCCGCAGGCGACGGGTTTGTCTCCTCCTACAAGATGGGCAAAACCCGCCACCGCTGCATCATCTACGCCGATACTTGGTCGGCCAAACGTCGAGAAGCCCGGGACAATATCCTCACCCGAGCCCTAGGCTAATCAGCCCTCTGGAAGGAGACCCATGTGACCACCACCGCAACCACCACAGTGATTGCCGAGCTGGCGCGCCGGGTAGGGGTGCCGGTATCCAGCCGCATGCCGGGCACCCCGAAACCGCAAGCCTTCATCATTGTTTCCCGCATCGGCGGCGGCATGGAGGACTGGGCACTCCGCAACCCCCGGTTTTTGGTGGAGTGCTACGCCCACACCGAACTAGACGCTGAAGCCTTGGCCGAAAAGGCTTACGAGGCGTGGGTGTGGATGCGGTCCGCCCAGATCCAATCCACCACCATAGACACCCTCACCAGGTACGACGACCCCGACCCGAAGCTCTACCGCTTCCAATTCACCGGTGGCGTGCGGCTCCTAGCCCACTAGCCGGCCCCTGGCGCGGCAGCAGGGGACACCATCCTGCCGCAACTGTCTTTCCAACTTTCCTAATTTAGGAGAACCATCATGGCTATCAACATCCAAAACGCCTTCGTGGCCACCCCACCCATCGACGGCGGCGTCTACTTCAACGCCCCGGTTGGCACCCCGCTGCCGAAAACCGCCACCGAAGCCCTTAATCCAGCATTCGTCGATCACGGCGCTGTGGGCGAAGACGGCTTCAATAACACCCCCACCCGCGAAACCAGCACTGAAAAAATGTTCGGCGGGGATGACTGGGTGGATCTGCAAACCTCATACACCGAAACCGTCACCATCACCCTGCTAGAAGACGACAACGAACACGTTTTAAAGTCCTGCTTCGGCGACGCAAACGTCATCGAAAAAGCAGCCACCGACAAACACGGCCGGCAGCGCACCATCTACCACACCGCTGAACGCCTGCCGCTAAAAAGCCACATCGTTAAAGCCGTCTCCGGTGAGAAAGCTAAAACCTTGGTCGTGCCTAACGGCCGGATCAGCACCGTGGAAAAAACCGCAGAGACCCACTCTGCATCTACGAAATACAACGTCACGATCACTGCTTTCAAGGGCCCCCAGGAATACAAATACGCCAACGTATTCGAACTCCGGGACGACGGCATGGTCGACCCCAACACCCCAGACCCTGATGCCCAAGACAAGACCGTGACCCTCCCCAGCGGTGTCACAGGCGGCACCTTCACCCTTTCCATCGACGGCCACGCCACCGCCGAACTGGCGTTTAACGCCACCGCCGAAACAGTGCAGGCCGAGCTACGCAAACTCACAGGCGCCACCGCCGCCACCGTCACCGGTAATGCTGGCGGGCCCTACACCATCAAGGACGTTACCGGGGCACTCACCGCCGACGGGACTAAACTCACCGGTGGTGCGGGCACCACCATCACCGTAAACCCCTAAACCCCTCCCCGGTAACTCCGGGCGGCGGAGGGAACAACAACGGCGGCGGGGCTGTACCGCCGCCCCCGAAACCGGACACCCGCCGACGCGCTGTATCATTCGGGTGGGAAGACACCTCATCGAAAACCTACAACTGGGAAGAAACCCTCCAAAAAGTAGTAGACGCGGGCGGCACCACCATCGACCTGGCGGTAGGCCGCCCCGAATGGTTACTTTCCCCCGAAGTGCCCTCAGACAGTGGGCTCACATCATCCCTATCAGCAGCCGAAGGCGACCCCATCGCAGGGATCATCGACACCGCCCGTGCAGCCGGTGTCACAGGCATCTACCTCACCTTGGATGCTATGGCCACCACCACCCTGGCGAAACCCGAATACCGAGACCTCCGGGCAGTATCCAGAGACGGCACCATCCGAAACGATCTGGGCAGCGCCTACGCCCTCACCAAAGGACACATCGGTGACATGCTAGAGGCAGCTGCGCGGCACCTTGCGGCCCGTTACGGCAACCGCATCAACGGCATCATCCTTACCGAAATCCACTGGGATTCCGGGTCATTTTCGGATAAAGACCTGGAGCTATTCAAACAAGACACCGGCGAGGCGGATTGGACCCGCCGCGGCGACGGCACCCCCCACGAAGGGCCCAAAGAACTGGCGTGGTTCGGCGATAAAATGGCCGAAGTCGCAGGCCGCATCAAACGCGCCATCGGTAATGCCCAGCTGGTTTTTGACGTGCGAGTCAACTGGGCCAACCCGCCCGCGGGTCGGCCCGACAGCGGACACGACTACGCCAAACTGTTGCAGCATGCCGATCTGTTGCAGCCGTGGGTGTACTTCGACGCTGGGCAGGCTGGAAAAGCCGCGCCCCTGGTGGAGGCCCTGACCGCACAATGGCCAGGCAAGATCCGCCCCTCCATTGGGTTGTGGGGTGCTGGCGGCACCACCATCCCCGCAACCGACCTAGACACGGCTATTACCTCACTACGCGACCAACTGTGGCTGCAAGTCACGCCAGCGTCAAAGCTCACCACTGCCCACTGGCAGGTGCTGAAAAACTGGCGCTAACCACGCCGAAAAAGGGGTCGTGGGCAAAACCCCGTTGCTGCCCGCGGCCCCTCCCACCCTCTATCTATTAACCACACCTAAGGAGCCATCATGGCATTCGATATCTCTGGATTCGATAACATTGAATTCAACATCCCTGCAGGCAAAGACAAAAAAGTTACCATCACTATCCCACCGGTTGACTGCCTGTATCCCACAGACGTCACCGCCATCCAAAACGAAGCCGAAAAACAACACATCGGCAACGACTCCGTTGAAATCACGCGGCTCTTCCTACTCCATTTCAACAACACCCAGGCGAAGAAGGACGCCATCAACAAACTAGTACAACGCCAGCTGGTGGAAATCGACCGCATCTGGGGCCAGGAATCAGGTATCCAGCTGGGGGAATCCTTGCCCTCCACCGGTACGCCTTCGGGGGAGACCCCGAGCTCACCGACGCCCTCCGAGTAGACCTCCTCCATATCGGATACTCACTCAGCAACGTAGGGCGCGCCTACCGGTGGAGCGACCTTAAGGCATTCCTCAAACACCTACCAGCCACATCCCACCTCCACACCTACCTCAACCCCGCAGCCGCCGAAGCCGCCGCCTGGGTGACACCCACCAACCAAATCCTTGGCGCACTCTTCGACCAGCAGTACATCCTGGCGCTGGCCCGCGCCGGGAAAAACACGAGTGGTGTTGGTGGGGGCCTTATTCAGCAGACTATCGAGGGTATTGAGGCATCTCATCAGCAGGTGAGCCGGCCGCATAGGCGGGAGCTGACCGCCGCGGAGATCAGGCAGAAAGTCAAGGAAAAGCACCACATCTAAATCTAAGGAGGGGATTTCTCATGGGCGCAGAGCTCGGCACCGGCTACATCTCGATCATCCCCGAGGTGAGTAAAATCAGCCCCACCATCGCCAAAGCATTGGGGAGTGTGGAAAGTGAAGCCGAGCGCCGCGGCGGCTCGTGGGGAAGCAAGCTCGCCGCAGGTGTGGGCAAGACGCTGAAAGCCGGTGTGCTCGCTACCGGTGTGGCGGCAGGTGGGCTTATCGGTACCGCCATGGCCAAAGGCATGGGCAGGCTCACCGCTATCGAAAACGCCCAGCAGAAACTCCTCGGCCTGGGTAACGACACCAAGACCGTTGCCGGGGTTATGAACGATGCGCTTTCCTCGGTGAAAGGCACCGCTTTCGGGCTGGGGGAGGCAGCATCCACCGCCGCGGGCCTGGTTGCCGCCGGCATTAAACCCGGCCAGCAGTTGGAAACCACCCTGAAAACCGTGGGTGACACGGCTGCTATTGCCGGCCGGAGTATGCAGGACGTTGGCGTTATTTTCGGCTCTGTCGCCGCCCGCGGCAAACTCCAGGGCGATGACATGCTCCAACTCATGGCTTCTGGTATCCCCGTGCTCCAGCTGCTCGCCAAGGAAACCGGGAAAACCTCCGCCGAAATCTCGGATATGGTTTCCAAAGGCAAGATCGATTTCGCAACCTTCGAAAAAGCCATGCGTGCCGGCATGGGCGGGTCGGCCTTGAAAATGGGCGAGTCTTTCACGGGTGCCGCAGCTAACGCTCAGGCAGCCCTGGGCCGCCTGGGCGCTACCGCCCTGAAGCCGTTTTTTGGCCTGGCGAAGGATGGCTTGGTGGTCGCCACCCGCGCTATCGACGGGTTGGAAACTAAAATCAAGCCGGTTGCAGCCGATATCGATACTTTCCTTCAGCAGCGCCTAGTGCCAGGGCTCAAGGATGCCAAGAGTGCTGTGTCGAATTTTATGCAGTCCGATCAGGGTAAAGGCATGCTTACCGGCGTCCAGGCGGCCTTCACCGATGTGCTTGATGCAGGTAAAGCTCTGGCACCGGTGGCGTCCACCGTGGCTACTGCTCTGGGGCAGGCATCCGCAGCCCTCGGTGTTAGCACCTGGAATATTTTCCTCGGTACTTTGCATGCAGCATCTGGTGTGCTTGTTGCTCTGGCCCCGTCCCTCCAGGCTGTTGCTGACCTGCTGAAAGCCCACCCAGGGTTATTGGCGGCCGCTATGGCAGGCTGGATGGCGTTCCGGACCGTGCCAGGTATCGTTGGTGGTATCACCACCAGCGTAGGCCAGTACACGTCCAAGCTGTCCGAAATGCGGGGGCACGTGTCTAGCCTGTCTGAAATGCGTGGACAAATATCCAGCATCCAAAAATTTTACAAGGACGCTGGTGTGGAAATGGACCGGGTTGGGGCCACCACACACTACCTGACCGGCGAGCAAAGTGGTTTGGCTGCCGCCGTGCTTAAGGCCGAGGCCGCGTTCCAGCAGGGTTCCCCGGCATTGAAAACATTTGCGGAAAAGCACACCGAAGCAGCCCACACCGCACGCGCTGCCCTGGGCTCGATCGGTGACGCAGCAGTTGGTGTGGCCCGTGGCGGTTTCTCCCTGCTGAAATCCGGCGCCGAAGGCCTACTGGGCGCCCTCGGTGGGCCTTGGGGTCTGGCGCTCACCGGTGCCGCCGCAGCCCTTACCCTGTTTGCCAGCGAAAACGAAAAGGCAGCTAAGGCTGAACAGCAGCACAAGAACAACGTTGATGACCTCAAAAACTCCCTGAACGGCATTGAGGAGGCAGCCACCAGGTCGGTGATGGTACAGCGCGCATCCAGCGAAGGCCTGATAGACCTGGCCAGCAAGGCAGGTATCGCATCCAGCACCGTGGTGGATGCGATGATGGGGCAGGCCTCCGGCCTGGAAGCCATCCAGGGCAAAGCCGAATCCATTGTCACTGCGTTCATGCATGCCCACCCCCAGCTGCAGCAAGCTAAAATCTCCGCCGATGATCTAGAAGCCGCCCTCAACGGCAACAAGGATGCAGCTCTTGGCGTGGCCACCGCCCTGGCCGATCTTGATGATGGCAGCGTAAGAGCTAAGCAGCACGCCGCCGAGTCCTTTGCGAAATGGAAAGAGGGGCTGACTGATGCGGACCTGGCGACATTAAAGTTGGCTGAGTCCACCCGGGGCGCCAACAACGATCTGGAAGAGGCAACCAGGCAGCACGAAGCCGAAGCAGCAGCCATGACAAACGCCGCTAAAGAGGCCGACACGGCGGCTCAGATCTACTCAATCCTGGGCGACAAAATCAAGTCCATCCCGGATGATAAAACGATCAAAGTTGAATCGGATGCGATCACCGACGAGACCAAGCAAAAATTAGAAGCCATGGGGGCAAAGGTTTCCGAGCCCTTCGAGGGGCAGGTGACCATTGATTTCCCCGACGCTTTCTCCATCATTTCCTTATTGGATCAGATGGGGGTCAAGCTCTCCAGCCTTGACGGCTATATCCACATTGATAACGCCGAGGTGCCAGGCACTATCGAAAAACTAGATGCCCTAGGCCTGAAAACAAAAACCCTCCCCGGCGGCAAAGTCGTCATCGACTCCAACGACCCAGATGTCAAAACCCGCATGCTCGATCTGGGTATCCTGGTCAAGGATAAGCGCACCGGTGAAGTCAAAATCAATGACAACGTGCCAGAAGTCATCAAGCGGATCCATGGCCTGAGCGGGCAAAACACCACATCTCGCCACACGATTTCGGTGGAAACCGTGTATGTAGGTGGGGGCCGTCCTGCGCTTCTCCCTGATGGCAGCCCGGCACGCCGTGCTATGGGCGGTGTTGTGGGGCTCGCCGCTGGCGGCCTGTTCGGCACCTCGGCAGGGTATCGGCTGCCCCTCTCCGGGCCCGGTACCACCGAGATCGACGGCTTCCAGGGCGTCGATAAGCAGGGCAGGCCCACAGCCCGGGTCGATGCTGGGGAATGGGTCATCAACCGCAGGTCCTCGGCCAAGCACCATAATTTGCTGCGGGCGATTAATGATGATTCTCCCAAGCTCAATAAGATCCTAGGGGGCGTGCAGGCTCTGGCTGATGGCGGTGTCGTCACTCCAGGCGAGCTCCTGAGATTCGCCAAAGGTGAAACCGTCAACGGCAAGAAAGCCCCCCGCTCCCTTGAAGGCGCACCGTATGTTCTCGGCGGTGGCCTACTCGCCAACTGGGGGGACTGCAGTGGCGCGATGAGCGGCCTGGCAGCACTAGCTGTGGGATGGCCACTCGACGGCCGCAAGTTCGCCACCGGGGATGAAGGCCCCGTACTGGCCCGCATGGGGTTCAGCACCGGCCTGGGCAGCGGCGGTCCCAGGTTTTCCATCGGTTGGCTCAACGGCGGCCCCGCCGGTGGCCATACCTCAGGCACCATTCATTTCACCGACGGGCAGGCAGTCAACGTCGAAATGGGCGGCGGGCGTGGTAACGGTCAAATCGGCGGTGGGGCGGCACCAGCCTCCCACCCCCAGTACACTAACCACGCCTACCTGCCGCTTATCGCCGGGCAGATCGTGACCATCAATGGTAAAGACTACGATCCGGCCGACTTTTTGAGCCTCGGGGATGACATCGAATCCACGTCTGTGGATGGGGTAAAAACCAGCCGCGGCAACGTTTCATGGGGCAAAGCCCAAAGCCTGTTTGACCAGGCCAAAAAATATGTGCAGTACGGGCCGAAGTTCGACACCGGCGGCAGGTGGCCATCCGGCGTCCGAGGACGGAACGAATCCGGCGCCGATGAGCTAGTGCTCACAAACCAGCAGTGGCGGCACCAGTCAACCATCGCCAAGGCCCTGCCGGAGATCGGTAAGCAGAATGCCACTGCGGCGAAAATCCTCATGGTGGCAGGCGAAAAATTCGACCAAGCCGCTGGGGAAATCTCCACCGCGGCAAAGCTCTTCGCACACGACGCCGAAGACACCCGGGTCATTGTGCAAGCCGAAGGCCGCCATTTCGGTGGCGGCTGGTTGGACTCCGCCGAAGTTGTAAGAGACGCCGAAAAGGGTCTCTATGAGCTGCGGAAAAAGATCGCCACCGAATCCGATAGCATCAGCAAAGCCGAAAAGGAACTTGCCGACGCGAAGAAAGAATTGGCGAAAACCGAGAAAGAAGGTGCCGCGGTATCCAAGGCCGATAGGCGAAAACTGGAGGACGCCGAAAAATCCTTGGCTGATGCCAGGAAGAAGGGCAAAGCCGATCGTATCGCCGACGCCGAGAAGAAACTCGCCAGGGTCAGGGAAGACATCGGCGACAACCTGGAAAAATCCACCGACAAAAACGCCAAGGCCGTCAAGAGCGCCCAGGAAAAGGTGAATAAAGCGGAGGACAAACTGACAGCGGCCCGTGCCGCCCAGGCTGAATCCCTCGCTGATCTAGAGGCAGCCGAACGCACCGTGGCGGCATCCCGCTACCAGGCAGCCAGCGAGATCGCCGAAAAAATCGGCGGCTCCCTCTCAGCAGGCATTGGGCACATCGCCAGCTTCTTCTCTGAAATAGAGAAAGCCGCAGGCATTGTCGATAAAACCCGACAAGAAGTGTCCAAGCTGGAAATGCAACAGCAAACCAACGCCCTCACCAGGGTGAAAGCGTTGGCTGAGCTGCAGATCAGGGAGCGGGATGCAGAGCGCACCCGCGCCCGCGGCATCGTGAGCATTGTCCAAGCCGAAGCTGCCCTAGCAGAAGCCCGTAAGCAGTCTGCCCTCATGGGGTCCACCAGCGTGGAAGCCATGAAAGGCGCTATTGACCGCTTTTACCGCACCGGCAAATTCACCGTCGAAGACCTGACCGCATCTGTGGTGGCAAACAGCAAGGAAATCCAGGCCGCCGAATGGGGAATCCGGGTCGCTCGGGCCCAAGCAGCAGTCGACGACCTGGAAGCGGCCAAGGCCCAATCAGAAGCCCGCTACGAGGCGCTGGAGGCAACACTGAAACAAACCGCGGCAGCGCAGCTGCTGCGGGCCCAAACCACCGCTCTTGCCGAACAAACCGCCAGCCTATACGGTATGACCGCCAACCAGGCCCAAGGCGCATCCAAAGGCTTCGGTGGGGTATCCAAACTAGTAGGCGGCATCGGTAAGCTCCTAGCCGGCGCTGCGGCTGGTGTTGCTGGTTTCACCGTCGGCGGGCCCCTCGGCGCCCTAGCAGGTGCCGGCATGGCATTGGGTGGCCTGAAAGACCTGGTGCAGGGTGGCATTGACATCCACCAAAACAAGGACTCCATTAAGGACGCCTGGAAGAACTTGGGGGCAGCTGAAAAAGCCGCCCTGGTTCTGGGGTCCGCGGGCGGTGCCGCCCTCACCATCGGCGGTGGTGTGCTCTCCCAACAATACGGGGTAGAAGCCGCCACTGGCGGCGCCAAGCTCGGCGAGCAGTTCATGGAGAGCACGATCGGTGCACTCCAGTACGGTATCAGCGGCAGGATCGAAAAATCCCAACGCCAAACCGAAGACCGGCTCACCGCTATCCAACGCCAGATCGACCAAAACAACCTCAACCTGGAGCTAGAGCGAGCCACTAAAACCGTGGAATACCTCCGGCAAAAAGACAAACTGACCGCCGAACTGGAGTACGCGAAACTCAAACAGGAGATCGAAAAAACCGACGACGAAAAAGTGCGGAAAGCACTCGCCGCCGCCGCGGAAGTAGAACGCATCCGCTCACTCGCCACCACCACCGAGGTAGCACAAACCGGGGAACTCCGCCAGCTCAACGCCACCCTGGCCGAACTCCTCGCGGTCACGAAACGCTCCCTCGCTACCGGCTCCGGGCAGATGGGGCAATTATCAGCAGTTGATGCGGTGCGCTACGAGCGAGCCCGAATCTAACAGAAAGGAGGCACCATGATTGACCGACGCTATTTAGTGCGGTACATCGCCCCCACAGGTAAAACCTGGGAGCTCTCATCCGGCACCTGGATAGCGGGTATTCGCAGGGCCGGCATCAAAGAGCTGATCGGCAGGCCCGAAGCCACCGGCATCGAAACCCTTGGCGTACCAGGCAGAGCAATCGAAGGCTTCCGATTCCCAGCCATCGAAGGCTCCCTCGACCTCTTTGTCCGCGCCGGGCAGGGCCGGCATGCCCATGATATTTGGGCAGAGTTTCGCCATGGTTTCTCCATCCTTCCGCCGTTGGGCACGCTCCAGATCGAGTCACCCATGGGCACCATGCATGCCCAAGTGAGACTCAACGGTGCCCCATCTGATCTAGAAGTTGATGATGCTACGGCCGATGTGTGGGCATTATCCATACCGCTTGCTATTGACGCTGGCTACTGGGAAACGACCCCATTCCGAAAAACCGGGAGCGTCACAGTGACAAATTCTGGTCAGGTGTACATATGGCCGGAAATCGTGTGGGAAGGGGCCGGCGGGAAAGTAACACTCCCCTCCAAGGCGGAATTCACCCTACCTGCCGTGGATTCTACCCGCCGGCTGCACCTGGACCCGCAGAGATCCCACCAAGTACTCAATGGCCTAGGCGTACGGGATGATGACCTCTGGCGCAGAATTCGGGGTCAAATCATTTCCGAAGGCGTACCCCCGGAGCAAAGCAGGCAATACAACTTACCTGCCAGGGCGTTTCTGGAGTGGCGGATAGGGGTGCTCGACCCATGGCGATGACAATAGGGCAGTGGTGGCAGCACGCTAGGCACCGGGCTATGGTGGCGGAAGATTTCGGACAATGGATTGGGCTGCTAGATGAAAACTGCGAACCGCTTTTCGATTGCCCACCACCAATAGAATTCTCGGCGCCCGCCACCCGGGGCGCCCCGGTATCAGGCAGGTTCCTCCACAAAATAGCAGACGGTGCTAGTGGGGCAGTACACCCGTTAGCGGATGAACTGATCGCCGATTTCGGCGCAGCCCAAAACGGGCAGCTTATCGAGGCTGATGGGCCCACCCGCTACATCATGGTGGAGCGCCCAGGCTTCCGCAGAGTGTATCGGATCACCCACACCGTAGCCAGGGGCACCTTCCACACCCCAACCCTCGTGGAAATCAACGGCACTGACCTGCTCTCAATCCTGAACCGGCACGTGGCATGGTCAAACCCCCAAGCGCTTCGAACAGGCAGCTTCCAAACGTTTACCCGCGACTGGGTAGGCGACCCCACCAAGCTAGATTTGTATCAAACCCCCCGCGATTTGATGCACTACCCCATGGTCACCGCCGTTGACGGGGTAACCATGGAAGGTCCCGCCGAAAACATAATCCGCAACGTCATCGCCAACTCCTTGGAGATCGGATTCAAGCTGTGGGGGAAGGGACAACGGATTGTGGTGTCGACGGCATCCTCCGGGCTGCCATCCCCACACCTGGTGTATACCGCTGACGACCAGCCCCTCTGGGATTCCATAGGTGCCCTAGCGCTCCAGGCCGGCATCACCGTCACCTGCGATTTGTGGTTCCCATCCGACCCCCAACCCATAGGGGTGAAACTCCTCACCCAACCCACCATGATAGTTCGCGTCACCCAAGGCTAGCAGTCGCAGATAGGAGGAGACCATGGCTGAAAAAACCGACGTCATCCTTGTCGCTGATGGTGGTGACCTTACCGTAGGCCGCCACATGCCCGCCTACACCTACGGCGCTTTCGACGTCACCATCCCCGCCGACAAACAACAAGAACAACCTGCCGAGAACCGGCTCCGCAACGGCTACATCTACCGCCCACCCAATGCCGGCGCTGGCGCTTTCGACGTGGGGTTTGTGCGTGCCGATGTCACCCTCAACATGAACGGCAAATCCTCCAACCTCGAAACCGCAGTAGACACAGCCCAAAAACGGGTCGACGGCAATCTATTCTTCGAACGCGACATCACCGGCCGCGGCCTCGGTGCCTACGAGCCCGGCGCGGATTTCCGGCTTGGGGATGTGGTTTTGGTGGAGATTTGGGGCAGGCGCATCAAGGTGCCGGTGACCGCTATTGACCTTATTGGCAATAGCCAGGAGGGGGCTAGGGGCTGGCGGGTTCATGTGGGTGGGCAGATGATTTCCGATGCTGAGGCCCTGAAAACCCACAATGATGCTATTTGGGAGCGTATAAATCAGGAGCGGGCAGAACGGTTGCGCACGGTGGGGGCGGTGCAGAAGACCGCCACCACGGCGGTAACCGCGGCTGGTGTGGCCGATGTGAAAGCTGCCACAGCAGATACCAAAGCTGATAATGCAGCGGTTGCTGCTGATGATGCTGATAGGAAAGCTAGGGAAGCTGACCGAAAAGCTATTGAGGCCCTGCAAACTACGATCACTGGCGTGCCTCGTATCCTCCATATCGACACCGGAGATATCAATCTTTTCACCGGATCTAGCGGAAAGATTAACTCCGGTACTGAATGGGGCACCTTGCGGTGGCTTGCGGCAGGCATTCGGCCTCGCAGTGGTGCCCGCTTTGAAGCCAAAGGCAATTGGGTTGGATCCATTCTTATGATCGCGGTATCCGATCAGGGTGCAACAGATGTGAGCTGCGCTAACATCACCGCTGGGAACCGATATCATGATTCGGCAACCGGTGGGCTTTTCCAAGCGTATAAATCGGCTACGGTTTTCATTCTTCCCAGCGCATAACCAACACCATTTAAGGAGTATTATCATGCCCACCATTACTGGTGATTTGAAGCTCGTAACTCAAATTCCCGCGGGTGCCACTCATTTGCATATCCATGCTCCCCAAACCCGGGTTACCGGCAGCACGGTGATCCTCACTGACCCCGATATCATTCAGGTAAAACCCGATGGTACTTTCACTACCACCATTGAGCCTGGTGAAGCTATTTGCATCCCCGCCTACTCCGGCACCATGGGGCTCCCAATCCCTATCCTTGTGAAACCGGAAACCACAACCTTTGCCGAAGCCGTGCGAAACGCAGGGAATCTCACCGCTGACGAGCGCGATTCCGTCATCGCCATGTACCACGAAATCGTGGCATCCCAACAAGCCGCAGCAGCCGCCGCCAGCCGCGCCGGGGCGAAAGCCGCCGAAGCCGCCACTCATGCTCAAGCGGCAGCGAAATCCGCCACCGAAGCAGCAGCGGTTATCCCCCCGGCAACCGCCACAGCTCAAGGCAAAATCCGCTTAGCAGGAGACCTCACCGGCACCGCCGATAACCCTAAAATTATTACAGCGGGCAACCTGGCATGGAGCGTTAGCGCCGAGCCGGGCTCTGTTAAAGAGGGGTTCGTCAAGACCAAATCCGATGGCCAAATCCATATCCATCCCGGTTTAATCACCCAATCATGGCATGCGGTTAGCAAAGGCTATGTTGACGACCAGATAAGTACCAGGGCACCAGTGGGCCATACCCACAATCTGAGTACTATCAATGGAGTGCCGGATAAGGCAACCCCAGTAGTCGATACTGAAGGTGTGACTACGATCATGACCAGGGACAACACTGGGCGCTCTGAAGTCGCTGATCCGATTGATCCGAAAGACATTGCGAATAAGCAATACGTTGATCGTGAGATGTCCAAATTGGCCTACATTACGGAAGCAGTCTCTCTGACTGGCCACGTCACTGCCCGTAGGCTGGGGCGTTGGGTTTTTATCAATGTTCGAGACGCCCCAATAGGCCATAAAGGTGAACTGCCTGAAAAATTCCACCCCGTAGATGACATAGACTTCTTCCTCACCGTACCCAATCGCCGCGGATACCCTGGCTTCTGTAATATCCTCGCCAATGGCAGTGTCGAAATCGGCTTTTCAGGAGATACCAGCAGTTCCGATCGTGGATTCGGATGCGCTACCTACCTAGCAAAACTCTAGCCCAGACAGAAAGGCTCATTACTCATGTCATTGCAAGATCTTAAAACCAGCACCCAATCCCTTACCCCGGAGGAGTGGGTGGAGTTCCTCGGCTGGTGTGTGGCTGAGGAGCGGCCGCGCCGGGAGATGCTACAAGCCCAGGAAGAAGCACGCACCCGGCTCATCATGCACCTGCGTGAGCTAGGGGAAATCCCCGCCCCCGACGCGCTACGGGAACCGCCACGGCATGTGGAAGACGCCCCTGAGTGGCAGCACCCCAAGAGCGAACCGCAAAACTGCTACGTTCAGGGCGATATCATCCAGTATGAGGGCAACCTCTACCGAAGCGTATACCCGCATCTGAACTGTTCGGCCCCCGGCGCTGATGGTAAATGGTTGCGTATCGAGCCTGCGCCGGAGCCTGCCACACCACCGGAAGAGCCCCAGTAAACAAACCCCATCAAACCCCGGAACACCCTTATTGCTTGGGTGCGCCGGGGTTTTTGCATGGGCGCAATCTAAATGAAGAAGGAGAAAGTAATATGACTGTGATGCCTGTTGAAGCGGGCTTTTACGTGACCAGTGGTTTTGGCCCGCGGGAGGGGGGTGAGTTCCACTATGGTACGGATTTCGGCCGTGATGGTGGCAGCGGCAATCACTTGGTTTTCGCTATCCGGCCGGGTACTGTGCAGTATGCTGGGCAGGCTGCTGGTTTCGGCGAGTGGGTGACGATTGACCATCCGGCTGATGTGGGCGGCGGCTATAGCGTGTACGGGCATGTGATCCCCGAGGTGGTGCCTGGCCAGTGGGTAGGAGAGGGGCAGCGGATTGCCCGCATCAACCCTAACCCCGCGACAAACGGGGGTTTTCCACCCCATTTGCATTTGGAGTTTCACCGGTTTGTGTGGGCACCGCCCGGCCCTGACCGTATCGACCCCATGAGCATCCTTGCGGGCGCCCCCTACCCGGATAGTGGGGCAGTGGCGGCGGCCGCGGCCTTTGGTGATCCGCTGTTCGGTGTGGATGTGAGCGAGCATCAGGATGGCATGAGCCTCCAGCAAGCAGCCCGTGAAGGTATTAGCTTCGCTATTATCCGCACCACGGATGGTACTTACCAGGATTGCTGCTACCGCAGCCACCTGGAGGATGCTGAGGCCGCAGGTATGCTCACCGCCGCCTACCACTACCTGCGGAACCCTTCCGAGGGCACCAGTATCCAGGAGCAGGTGGCCGCTTCACTAGCGGTGATGGGGGACGCCATCCGGCCGATGTGGCTTGACGTTGAGACCGAGGCGGGGCTCTCGGTGGAGCACATCCGCACCGCCAAGCAATGTTTTGAGGCTGCTGGGGTGCGGGTGTGCGGCGTGTACTCCTACGTGCCCTACTGGGAGCGCAGGATCACCGAAGGGGAGCCGGACAGCGGCGAATTCGGGGCTCTCTGGGTGGCGGCCTACGGGCAAAACCGTCAGGGTGACCCCAGCCTCATCTACCCCGGCAACACGCACCCACAGTGGGATTACCCGCTGGGCAACCAGAAACCCCACGTTTGGCAATACGGGTCCAACGCTTTGGTGGCGGGCTTCGCTGTGGATATTAATGCTTTCCGCGGCACCCGCGATGAATTGCGTGCAATTTTCTACGGGGGTGCTACGCCCCCAAACCAACCAACTAAGGAGGATTTTCTCATGGCACTAACCGACGCCGAACAACGTGAGCTCTTACAGCTCACCCGAGACATCGCAACCCAACTCCAAGGCCCCCGGCAGGAAGACCTGCCTGACGGACAGAAAAACCCCGCAGGCGGCCGCGGCTGGCCGCAACTCGGCGTAACCCCCACCGGCCAATATCACACACTCGTTGACGGGCTCAGCGAAACCCAAGCCGACGTGAAAGCCTTGCTAGCCTGGGCCGCGGCCCAAAGCGGCACCAGCATCGAGGCCATCAAGAACCACTATGCGACCACACAGGAAGGAAAATAATCATGTGGACTAAAATATTCTGGATCGACGCGGCAGACCGCGCTATCCGCACCTTCGCCCAAGCATTGCTCGCAACCATCACCGTTGGTGATGCTGTTTACCATGTGGATTGGACAGCAGGACTAGGCATTGCAGCTACTGCCGCAATCGGGTCCCTGCTCACGTCCGTTGCCACATCAAAGGTAGGGGAGACCGGCACTGCCGCCATCGTCACCCCAGGCACTCATACCGGTGGTGAACATGCGGCATGAGTGACAACATTATCACCCTCATGAATGCGGTAGATGCACTCATCCGCAGCCTTGACCCAGTGCTAGTAGCCGCAGTTATCGACGCGGCATCAGCATTATCTTCCTAACCAGATCGGAGGAAACGAAACCATGGGGCCCATAGATTTTATTAAAATCATATCTACTGTGGCCCCTGTCAGTCGGGGGTTCTGGGCAGCGCTCTGGGAATGGGTGAGCCCTACGGAGGCCGTAGGCTTGGCGCTCATTGGTGCCGCTGGTACCTGGTACAAGATTTTCACCGACCGTAAAATGGCCGAGCTGCGGGCTGAGGTGGATTGGGCTAAGGCCGATGCCGAGAAAGACGCCGCCAAGGCCGCCGCCCTAGAACGCAAAGCCGAAGCTATAGACAAAGCATCACAAGAGCTGAGGGAATGGCTTACCACCCGGGTATCGGTGCTGGAAGCCAAAGTGGACGAAATGCAGCACGAGCGGGAGGCCTATCTTCGAGTAGCAGCCGCCTTCTTCGACGTTCTCGACGACTACCCTGACCCGCCCGGCCCACCCAGAATATCCGCACACGTCGCCAGCTACATCGGCTGGACAAACACCGACACCAAACCCCAACCCCCCAACACCTAAAACCCCCAACCCCCACCCGGCGCGCCGCTTAGCCCGGGTGGGGGACTTTCTCTATTTGTGCCCTTCCGCTATGGCACCCGTGTTCGATTGTGCACTCGAAATGCCCCACCATTTTCCACTCGAACACCTATTCGCCCCAGACAGTCAGGGCGTCAGCCTTCCCCGCTTTGGGCGTGGCATGATCCCACGACAATCCCACGACACAAAGAACTAAAACAAACTAAAATAAACTAAAACTTGTGACTTACTGCCTCAATAAAAACGCCCGCCGACCAGGTGAAATACCAGCCGGCGGGTAGGGTGGTTTTGTGCCTCCAGCAGGATTCGAACCCGCGACCAACCGGGTAGAAACCGGTAGCTCTA
>ERZ772993.114-NODE-114-length-41442-cov-124.122067_pt1 | contig 41442 bp, 51 predicted proteins | sample MGYA00580670_ERZ772993 | MGnify/ENA primary metagenome ERZ772993 (study PRJEB29015, sample SAMEA2737936) | human oral metagenome | biome: human oral; feature: human-associated habitat; material: dental | place: China | collected 2136 ... | reverse complement strand
CACCAACAGCAATGTTCTCCAACATAGAGAATTTACTTGTAGCGTCTTCGACACCGTTCGACAACCCAGACATATCCACATCTGACGCAGACTTCTGGATAAGACCCAGACTTGAAAGAATACCACCTGTTGACGAATCGACCACCCTCAAGGCATTTGAAAATGTCGAACCTAAAGCGCTACCGAGATTCTTCGTAGCTCCAGAGTCGATGGTTGACTCTAGTTTCTGTAAATCGGCGATAGTCTCTTGCGACTTAGCCTTAAATTGCGTGTTGTCGAATTTCATCGCAACGACGCGCTCGTCGATTGTCGCCATTAGCGGGTGACCTCCTTCCAAACTTCGTTAGCAATTTCTTGAAACAGGGGGCGTAAGGCTGGATTAATGTAGTCGATCCCTTGGACATAGCCACCCCCAGCGGTACCGTGCCCGATTTGAATACCGACGGCAACCTTGAACCCGTTCACCACGTTAGTGTTGTACCAAGTGATGCTAGGTTTCCTTCCCATTTTGACCTTGTACTCCCAAGACGAAGCAGTCTTCCCCGTGTCTTGCGGCGTGGCAGCTGATAGAGCTTTCACGCCTTTTTGACCATAGCGGCTAAGGCTTTGGAAGAGTTCGTCTGAGGACATACGTTTAAGAAAGTCAAACGTCTTGGTGAGATCGCCAGACTTTTCAATCTTGAACATTAGATGGTAATACCAGGAATCTTAGTAATGCGAAGAATAGCGATGCTGGCTGCTTCTTTTACCCATCCGTTGTGAGTAAGCCACACGTTCGGTTGGCCACCTTTGCGGAAGAGAATAGACTGTTCGGATTTCCACTTTTCACCATTTGGTGTGGTAAGGTTCCAAAAACCAGTTCCGTTGGCGAACATATCGTAAGATTGAAAATACGCCTTGCCATACATCGCCATCTCAATGACGTAAGCATTACCGGCGTCAAGTACGTATTCATTCCCGCCACCGTTGCCAATCGTCCGTCGAATCCACGGAAACTCGTTTGTGTCCGGTGCGGGTAAATCCACGCGACCGCCCGTTATTGGATCGTATGCTGTCATCTTAGCTACAAAGGCAACCGTGGCTTTTTTAAGATCCAAAAGTTCTTGATAGGCATCGTTCACCCGTCGGTTCTTGAGGTCACTAAACGTAACCACGTCGTTGTTGTTAACCCAGTTTTGCCCTTCAGGTTTAGGGGTGGAACGAAGTACACCGTTACTATCGTAGGCAGCAACAGCATTAGGGGTCGGAGTGCTAGTTCCGGTTCCACCACCGCCGCCAAGACCGTTGAGTTTGCTTTCGAGGTATGATTTGTTCACACAATCTAAAGCAAAACGGGGGTCGTTGGTGGCAATACAACCATTTCCATCATACTGAGCTAATTTCTGCGATGTCGGAGAAACTGTCCCAGCAGCTTTGATGAGTTTCTCGATTCCCCCTTTAGTAAGTGTTACAATTTTAGCCATGGGTGCTCCTAAATATCAATCTCAAACTCGCCGTCAGCTTCGTTGATCCACCTGAAGTTACTCTCGGCGCTATCAAACTCCCACTGATTTTGGTCAATGGGTTGCGGATTCCACTTTGGCTTACCGCCCATCTTATCGGCAATGAACTTCAGAACTTTTTCCATAGAGGCATCGCCAGTGTCTGATCCGTACAGTGCATCCGTTGCCGTTTTCAAGTCTTCCGCATCTAGGGAATCTAGGTCGATCCGAAAATACGGAGCGACGTAATTACCACCCTTAAAACTCTGTGGAACTGCCTGGCATTCAAAACCTATCGTCTGAGGATCACGAGTCTCTTTTATAGTTCGGTGTTCTCGTTCTGATGGATTTGCCAACAGATTTGGATAAACGTGCACATGCCGATGACCGTCACTGTCTAGCGACTGGAACGTGAAACCAAACGTTTGTACTCGTCCTTCGTCAGCGTAAATGCCAACAGCCTTGGGTTCGATTCCCATCCGCTGATCTAAAATTGGTGGATAGGTATAACAACTGATCTTCAGTTCTCGTTCGATGTTGCCAGCGATAGCGCCCCGCTTTCGTCCTTCGTAATACAACGAAGTCATCTCGGCTTGGCGTTTTTCAGTGGCAGAAATAAGTCCATGCCAGGCCCAAGCTTTCACTACAAATTCGCTGAGGTATAGTACACCATGGCTACAACCCTCAGTGAAAAAACGGTCGTCCCAATTCAGCTTCGTCATCCGCTCGTCCCCCACTGTGCTCGACGCTCGGCGTTGAGTTTCTGGTTACGAGCCATGATCTCAGCTTGTGAAAGTTTCTTAGATTTCTCAGGTGAGTTCTTGATGCCGAAAATACGAATCAATGCGAGGAGGCGGTTAATGTGCCACGTCTCGCATTCCTTCGAGATACCATTAGCGAACATCATGTAGTAAATAAGCTCTGAGGTAATAATCTCAGTTGACGAAGAGCCAGCGCCGCTGTCCGAAAACGTAGTAGCACTGGCTCGTGAGGCGATGTGGTCGTTAATGAGACTCATCTGCTCTGCTGTGATAGCTGAAATAGCTTCACCGACAGCGTTGCGAGGGAGTTCATTAACGACCATCATCGAAATGTAATCCAACAGCTCCTCTTGTGACTTGTCATCGTCACTCACCAGGAAGGGTCGTTGGTACTTCTCTTCCCATTTTGAGATGCTGACGAGACTGTGACACATCTTGAGGTGGATCGTCACTGGCAAGAACTGATTTCGAGCGCCGTCAAAGTTGTGACGGGTAACGACATCAAGTTCTAGCGTCATGTTACGGCTTCTTCACGATCGTGAGAACTTCTTCGGGACTGAGAAGAGTAGGCGGATCGTTTTCGGTGCCATACAATTTCTTCTCCAACTCGGCTAGGTTCTCCTTCTTCACGGTCTTGGATGGGATGATAAGATGAGCCGTCGGTTTGAGGTCCTTGAACTCGCCGTCACCCTTGAATGACACCGGAGTGGTAGAAATCTCCCAAGACATCGTAACAGCCTCGGGCGAATCGTTGATCGTGCTGTGATCCTTGGACGAGGGCTTCGCCAGGGCACTCCACACGATGTGAATGTCGTAGCCGAAATCCACACCCTCGGTATCGTTGCCGATCCGAGTCTGCCACGAGAAACCGAACATCTTACGGGTCTGCTGCGTCACCAAAGCTCCACCAACCGTAGCCGAACCGTCGCAAGCTGCGAACTCGTCGGGATAGGTGTAAGCCTCGATGGTGCCACCGAACTTCTCATCAGACATCAAACCAAGATACTTGATGTTGTCAGCGTAAATATCGGTGACTTCAGCGCCAGAGGGGCTTTCAGTAACCTTGGTGAGACCGTTCCACGCGACACCAGCGGCGTAGGTCTTCTGCGTAGCGTTATAAGGGTAGAGAACACCCTTGTTCACACCAGTCTGGAACTTACGTTCGCCAACGTTGTCCCATGTTAGTTTGGCCATTAGTTCTCCTTAATTGTAGATGCTAAAGACGTAATGGTTCAAGCCGTCTTTAGCAAACCATTGTTGGAACGTACAATATTCCATGTTGGAAATCTCTTCAACAAGAGCCGGATCCGGCTTGCGCGCAATCAAAGTAACTTGATAGCGACTTGCACGATGATACTTTTTGTTGTCAGCGTGTTTCACTCCGGTTCCGTCGTATTGATAGAGTATGCACGGATACGAGAGCTTATGCATCGACGGAGGCTGGTATAACACAGGTACACCAGCCCCAGCTATCTGTTCAAGCTTAAGGTGTAGGTTCCGCCTTCGGTCCATGCCACACACCTCCCATGGTGAGAGTAATGCGTGGATGATTCATCTCCACAGACGTAACTGCTAAATACAGAGTACCCCAACGAACATAGACCGCTAGGTCTAAATGTTTCTTGAGGTAGTCGTCGGCGACGACAGATACCGCCATATCAAAGTTGATGTTGGAATTAACCTTACCAATGTCTTGATTATTACGGTATGATCGAACGACGTCGCCAAAAGCTTGACGCTCAGTTACCTTCACGTCGTATACACCTTCGTCGATCTCGATAGGCTCGCCGAATCCGACAGCGCCGCTAAAGCGTGCCACGATTCAACCTTCCCATTTTGAGCTTAGCCGCCTGGAGGAGGAACGGGAGTTCCGCCAGCCTTCTTGGTGTGACGCTGGTCAGCTAGCAGACGACTCGGGTCGAGCGTCTTGGTAGGACCGTCGCCAGTAGCAGAAGGCGAACCAGTCTTCCACAGTGCCATAGCAGACTTTGCCCGGACCAAGGCACCTGACATACGAGTTTCAATCAGGTACTTGTGCTGGTTGTAGTCGATGTCGAACTGGTCGAACATACCAAGCTTACCACCCTGGTCGGTGCCAACCTGGTAATCCGCCAAGTTGACGATCAGACCAACGAGATTCGGGACCCGCTCCATGGTTTCGACAGTGACAATCTTCGAGACACGCATGGCGTCTGCGATAGCCTGGTCGTTGGGGTAAATCCGACGACCGTCCTTGTCCTTGATCCAGCGCAACTTACCGAGAACAGACTCGGTGGTGTAGAGCGTCGGCTGACCGGAACCCTTGTAGAAATGCCGACTGGTGTCGATGAGCTCGATCATGGCGTCAGTACCAATATCGTTCTGAGCAATCTCAAGACGATGGGTAAAGAACTCATGATCCGTAGCGATAGGACGGATGTTCTTGGCGTTGATATAGTCCGGGGACTCGATATCACGGTTATCGCCAAACAGAATTGCCGAAGCAATTTCCTCATGGAGCATCAGCAGCATTTCAGCCTTGATCCAAGCCACGGCGTCAAAGGTAGTGATGTCCAACATGTCATCCCGATTCACCTTCTGGCGCTTATACACCGTGGTCGGACCGGTGGAGCGGTTCTTCAGCTCGAAGAACTCGTCCTTCTTCATCGTACCCTTGATATAACCCTTGGCTCGGGCTTCATCTTGGGTGATGTCTGCGTGTAACGAACGAACCCGAGTAAACGGAGCGCTGGTGACGCCATTCATCACACCGTCGACCCACTCTGTCCGACGCTTGATGAACTCCGGCTTGTTCTGGAAGTCCTTAGCCTGTGGGAACAGAAGGTCGATGTTGGTGATACCGAACTGGTCAGCGTGGAACAGTACGGATTCCTTGAGTGAGCCCACCTCCTGAGCATCTTTGAACACATCGGCCATGTCCGAGTGAGACAAAACAGGTCGACGACCACTTGGGGCTAGTCGGCCTTGGTCGAATACATTACCCATGTATGCGTCTCCGTTGTAATCGTATTGTGCGAGTTCTTCTGGTGCGAAGTCACCCTCTTCATAGTCGTAATCATCGTCGTAGTAGTCGTCGTATCCGTACTCGCCTTCATCCTCATCGTAGAAGTCGTCTTCGTCAACGGCGTCTTCGACACCAGCCTCATAACCTTGGGCTGCTGCGTTTTCGATGAGCATACCGATGACTTGCTGTTGCTCGGGCTGAAGACCGTCAAGCATCGCCTGCACTTCTTCCGGGGTCAAAGCGTCGTCATCGTCGTCATCATGCATCAAATAGCCGTCACCATGAGACAGACTGCCTCCGTAAATGACCGCTTCGTCTTGCAATTCAGTCTCTTCGCCATCGCTATGACGGAGGACCACATTATCAATCTTTGCGCCTGGGTTGGCTCCTGATAGCACTAGGCTAACCTCCCTGATTTGTCCATGCATCACGTTCTTTTCCTTCTCCACCAATTGATTTGCGTAGATAGAAAGACTTGTGATGTCACCATGTTGAACTAGTTGTTTTGCATTCTGGGCTTTAGCCGTATGGTTGAAGAAACCATAAGCATAAACCCCGTCATCCCGATTCTCTAGGGCGGCATGCCCAAGCACGTTGTCGGGATCGTGGTGTCCGTGTTGCCACACCAATGGTACCGTACTGCCGTCATTGTCTTTGAAGGCGTCAGGTAGAATAGTGCGACCATCAGAACACCGAATACCAGCGCGAGTAGCATACCCGCTAAAGTCTGGTCGCATAATTTCCTTTCCATTTTGAGCTACTGATACTGTTCGGGATCGTACTCTGGTGGGTACTCCTCCTGCTGAGCATATGGGTCTTCCATACCCTCTTCCTCCTCGGCACCCGGGTAACCATCCTCGTAAGGCATGTTAGCGTTGTATAGCTCGTCAGCCTTCGGGTCAGTCGACGGACGCATACCAATGATTGCGCGAATCTCGTTGGCAGAAAGAATCTCGTTCCGAGTAAACTTGTCTGCGATGTCAGCGATCTTCTCCATCGGTACAAGATCGAACGGACGCCGAAGGTATAGCACCGTCTGGCGCTGAGTTCGAGCGGTCTTGGTGAGGAAGGTTCGAGACAACTCTTCGGCAATACTGTCAGCTACCGGCTTGATGATGCGATTCTGATAGTTTAGCAGCGCTGTTTCCGCTGCTGTCCCATCGAGAATCTCTGTCGTCAATCCAAGCTGAGCTTGCACTTGCTTTGTGAGCCACTCGATCCTTGGAAGGATGTTACTTTCAACAGCACGGTTCAATTGTGTAATCTTCTCCGTGCCGTCAACGTAAGCGATACCGAAGTCAGTCTTGCGGAGCTGCATTTCGATGTCACGAATACGATTCTCCGCTTGTTGACGACGATTCTCGCCTTTCACAACGTATGGAAGTTGAACAATCACATCCAATTTCTTACTGCTGAGATCATCTTCGATCCCGTCCATCATACGAAGAGCTTTAGCAAGTCGTTGGAACATGCTGTTGGGCTCATTCATGATATCATAGAGTGGGTTTTCGATGATCGCAACAGTACTCTTTGGTAAAGTGATCTGTTTATGTTGTCCGTCACGCTCGTCGTACAAGTCAACCATTACGTGCTGAGGATACCAGTTAACGATCTCCCCAACACGTAATGACTTGATGTCGAAACCGCCAGATTTCAGTGGTGAAATGTCAGTCTCGACGGCAACCACAGCCGCAACACCCTTTTTAAACAGAGTAATAGCTAGATCCTGTTTAAAAGCGCGCGCGGCTTGGTCTGTGTTTGCTTCAATGTTCAGGCAGTTCTGAAGTCCAGATGGTATGGTCTCCAGATAGCCGCCGTTCTCATCAGTACGAGCGTGTAAAAACTCAACAGAAGCTACGTCAATAGCCATGCGAGTAATGATAGAGTTCACAAACGAACGGTCAGCACCAGTAAAACTCAAAAAACGCCTTGAAGGGCTGTATTGTGTCCAACCCCCGACATTTGATGGTGCAGATATCGGGGGATCACGAAATGCATTCCAAGCGTGTTTCAGTTTTTCTGTAAATGACAAGAGCGTTGTTACTTTCTATCAGTTACAAGATGGCGTACCGACCGTAGGGGTCGAGTGCGAAGTGGTACAGCGCTTCACCGGGGCTGTCGTAAGCGAAGTGTGCAGCGTGGGCACCACGGGAAACATGCCGACCCTGGTACTTACGACGAGTCCGATAAGCGTCTGCTAGCGCACTGACAGCGGCTCGTCCTTGATCGACTTTACCAGCTGCTCGGCTAGCAGCAGCCCGTCGTGAAGAATGTTTGCCGCCTAACGCATAACTACCAACTGCGCTACCGGCTTTCCGTGCTGCTGATCCAGCTGCGGCACCGGCTCGCTTACCGAGAACGCCACCAGCGTACCGAGCACCATAACCGATGATTTGTGCGCCGTCCTTAGCGTCTTTAGCTCGCGTCTTGATTGCGCCGCCAGCGCTTCGAGCTGCGGCACCGGCTCGCTTACCGAGAACGCCACCAGCGTACCGAGCACCATAACCGATGATTTGTGCGCCGTCCTTAGCGTCTTTAGCTCGCGTCTTGATTGCGCCGCCAGCGCTTCGAGCTGCGGCACCGGCTGCTTTAAGACCAGCCCGTCGTGAAGAATGTTTGCCGCCTAACGCATAACTACCAACTGCGCTACCGGCTTTCCGTGCTGCACCACCAACACGGTCAACGCCTTGTTGCGCGCGCAACGCGCCGACCATAAGGTGCGCGGCGCCATGTGGTGTACTAATATACTTCTTGCCCCGATAAGCACCATACCCCAAAGCTGCTGCACCAGCTGCTGCACCGGCACCGATGGCAACTCGCTTCAAAATCTGCTTACGTCGTGCACTACGAGCTGCACCAGACATACGAGGCCGCGCCTTCCGGTGGCCCCAGCGCATACCCTTCACACCAAAGTGGTAGAGTTCTGCATTTGTCATGTATCCTCCTATTCAAAACTGTCAGGATTTAGTTTGTATGCAACGTAGGCGTCCATAAGAGCAGCTACGTTGTCAATCTTTTCTTCATAGCGTCGTTTTAAAATCTTGCGGTTACCATTCGTGTCCTCCATAACGATAGCGTTCCCCATGCCAAATGTCATGAGCGCTTCGTCAAAAAGTAACGCACGATCTTCCGCAAGCTTCTTCAACTCGCCGAGTGGGACGGATTCTGTTTTGGCACCTTGGATGACCTTTTCGACTCCCCACTCACTATTCTCGGTCGTCCACCGTTCGATAAATTCACGCGCATTATACGGGTCATACCCAACAGAACGAATGTCGTATTGACACTCTTGGAGATGAGCATCCAGATCGTCATAGACTTGCATCATGTCTAGCACGGTGCCGTCCATGACAATTAATGTGCCTTCCTCGATGAACTCTTCGTACTTAAGACGCCGAGCAGTAGTGAGCTTCATCAGAGTACGTTCAGTGATATAAGAGCGAGTCTTCACGCCAAACATACTCCGCTGAAGAGGGAACAAAAACGTGAACGCAGTAAAGTCATCCCCGAGTGACAAGTCGACACCCATCGAACATGGCATACCCCAATATTGTTTCTTTGTATGTGGTAACGTTTCTTCGTAAGTGAAGAAATACGTGTACCCTTCCATGGGGATGCCAAAACGTTTCGCTAGGATGTCGTTTCGTGCAGCGGGGACTTGTTCCGCTCGTTCTACATCTTTCTGGTATGTCTCGTAGGTTACCGTGATGCCGATGTTCGGATTCGCTTTCACCCACATAGCCGGGTCAGCAACTTCCTTGATATCGTCAAGACGGTAGTGCCAAATCGAAATGTGCGGTGCTAGGTAGTTGCCTTTCAGAACGTCTTGGAGTTCCAACTTGATGGTGTCACCAACGCTGTTACGAACGGTGCCTTCTGAAGAAATAGCGAGTATTAAGTAATCCTCGTTCTTGGAAGCACCCTGTTCGATAGCACCGATCACATCCTCTTTAACGTCACCCGATAGCCATTCGTCAACTGTATTCACCTTGGTACGCATTGACTGAAGTTTGTCAATACGCATCGGTCGAACCTCAAGTAGCGAGTTAGTCAAGAAATTCTCGATACCACGTTTAGTTGGAGCAAGTTTGTTCTTCTCGGCTTTTCGACCAGCCGCTTGAGGTGTAAAACCAGCCGCACACAGAAACTTAAACAATGGGCCTTTAGAACGGATCATCGCTGTCTTGATCGGCTGGATGGTTTCTGTGGCCAACGGCATCGTGGGGGCCACAATAATCTGGTGTGTAGTCGTGGTGTCTACCGTGAGGAAATACGCTTGTAGATACGAAGCGTACATCGACTTGGCAGCGCCACGGGCCACGATGATATATTGTTTGAGCGTCAAACGCTTCTTTACACGCTTGCGAACATACCGACCCCCACGATTCCCAGGTCGTGGGACATAGACCGACCGGTCGACAAAGATATACCAAGACAACAACTGTTCGGCCCAAAGTTTGAACGAATCCATGACGAACACATCAGAACCGTCGGTGAGAGTCATCTCCGATTCGACGAACTCGATGAAGCCATCAATCGCAGAATCATCGTAATAATACTTTGGATCTGCGATGAGGGCGTCAATCCGGTTCATCTCCATGGAGATTTCTTTACAGACTGGAATCTCGCCCCGAAGTACTTTCTCACGGAAAATTCCGTAATACTTCGGAGTAGCTGTGTTCGATAGAGCCATCCGCTACCACCCAGTCACAGCTTTGGCGACCTTGAGCCCGGCAGCGATACGTTTCTTCTGGTCTTTGTTCTTCAGGTTTTGAGCTGCAATTGTACCGAATGTGCCAAGAGCAATGCCGCCCACGGCACCAGCACCCTTCCAGAACATCTCTTCGCCTTTACGTCGAGCTCGGGTCTTGTATGGGTTGTCTGCTGTTCGTCGATAGTCATTCTCCAGTTGCATTCGGCGGGTTAACGTCTGAAGCTCTTTGTTAGAAAGTGAAGTTACGCCAGTCTTCTTCACCTTGCCAGCGAGAGCATCAGAATGTTTTCGCTCTTTGGATCGAACCTTTGGTTTTCGGTGCAAACTTAAACGTAAACCTTTCCGACGACCCCACTTCATGCCCTTGATACCATAGTGGTATAGTTCGGGTGTATGGTCATCAGAGTGCAACGTCGTTACGTTGTAAACTTTACGTTTATTGGAAACACCCGAACGCCAGTTCTTCGGAATCTTCGGTGACACATCAGTGAACGGAGTCTTCAGATGTTCCGTGGCATTCATCATTCGCTTACCGCCGAATTTTAACCGAGATTCTTTAAGTTTCTTACCCCTGTAGTGAGCATACCCGAGGAGAGCGGCGCTTGTGGCTAAAGGAACAGCAACAGAACCGACGTTGTAAGCGAGCTTAGCCCGACGAACATGTTTCTGAATAATGTCGTGACGTTGTTGAATCGTCAAATCACGCCACTTCTTACGCTTCTTCTTACCCCGTCGACGGTCTTTGCGAACTCCTCGGCGCATACCGGGGACACCGTAGTGATAGAGTTCATCGTGGCGTTGGGGTGTTAACTCAAACAACACTCAACCTCCATACCATTTCATCTCGGCAAGCTTGATGGGCTTCCTTCACCGCTGTGTTAATCGACGGGTCAAACTTCAACCGAGCATCCATAGTCACAAACGTCTCGATGAGACTTGCGATGATGTTCCGCGGAGTTGTAGTTTTGGGCTCGTCGATGTCATACAGGTCAGACCACTCCTCAGTCCCCGAAACAACTGGACTGGACTTCTTGATGGCAGGGCAAACTTGGAACACCACAGCCAGTGAGGAGTTCATCAAGCTTTTAATGTCCACGTCGAAGTCCGTGTTGTCAGCGGGGATGTTGAGGATTTTCTTCACGTCTTGTAAAGCACTACCCATCACGACAGCCGTTCGTTCACGATCCGCTGAATCTCCAGCGGGTCCCACCCCTCACGCTGCAACCGCTCGAACCGTTCTGCACCGTTGCCGTACTGACCTCGGATCACCATGTTGACTACCTCGTCTTGTGAAGGGCGAACCTTCGGAGTAGGCAGCGGTACGGGACCAGCGGGTTTTGCACCGGTGATCTCGTCGTAGATCTGAGCAGCACGATTGACGTAGTTGTGATACTGGCTTCCACCGAGGAATGGGCCAGGGCAACCAGTAGCGAAGAAGTCCTTATGACGGAAAACGTTCACACCGATCTCGGGACGACCGAGCCGATAGAACTTGTGCAGGTGTGCTACAAGTTTAGCGCCCGTTTCCATCGTCTCAGGATCAACACGCCAATCTGGGGCGCCTGTGCTATTAGCATGCTCAATAGAGATACCATGGTTGTTGCCATTTGCATTAGCAGTAGCCCAAGCAATATCGGAATCATACACATACTGACGAACCTTGTCATGGTCCACACCGTAATGTGCAGAAGCTTCTCGATCTTGCCAGATATTGAAGCAAGCATCTAGGGTATCCGGTCCGTTTCCGTCTCGATCGACAACAGTCATATGGTGAATGACTGTAAACTTAATCGTTCGGAAGCCATGCGGGGTGTAGTGTAAATCTAGTAGTGTTTCATCAAATTCAAGTGTACCCCAATCGTATTGGTCTGGGGTTCGACGGGTCATGTTATCTCCTTTCACCAGAGTTTTGTGTCACCCGGTTTACGTTCCTGATACTCCCTTGGTGTGGTTTCCTCGGTTCCATAGTGGATAAGGTTGTGTGTACTGTGAGACACGCATACCAGATTCTCAGGATCGAATAATTTGTCTGATCCTTCTTCCAAATCTTGCATTGTGATGGGTATGATGTGATGCACCAACACCCGATCCAAGATTGGATAGTCGGATAGAGCTAAATCGCAGCCATTATCGCGCGAGATCACGTAGTTTCGGGCTTGTGCCCACTCACGTGACTTGTAGAAGTCTTGGTTAGCCATCCTCTTTCCGCCGAAGGTGACATGACTCACAGCACCCCCAAGGTGAAGATACCGAATGCGGTCCTCTAGAGTCGCGTATTGTAGCATCTCGTGGTATGTCTTGGGGGTGTTACTTGAGGTTTTCACCTTTGTACCTTCGGAGAGCGTTAATAGCTTCTGAGTACTCCTGTTCACGGCGTTCGCTGGCTTCAATAGCAGCCATCTTCACTTCCATCAGTTCGTTCTCCTTCATTAACTTTTGTCGTTCGAGTTGTTCACGAACAGAACCCAAGCGTAAGAAGTGTGTGATGACTGATGGAGACGCTGTGCCTTCCAGCAATTGCTTTGCTGCGAGGTCTGTGGCGCTCTTGACGAGCTCGTTCTCCCGGTCCTCAACCGTTTGAGCCGGCTTTCGGCGTCGTTTTGGTGTGTTGGACACCTGTTTCACCTCTTCTCAGAGTAGTTACGACCCCCATCGACCCTTTTAAAGACCCCTTTCTGGGGCTTTTCCCAGGCGGGGGGCGAGCGAGTAGGGGGGTATGTTGTGCGAAGACCCCCTCCCCCCTTAAATATATAGGGGGGGTTTGTTATTTTCGACGATCATTTTTGTGTGAACTCCCGACAAATTATAACGTACAATATCGTCGATAGCTCGCTCAATATCCTCGTCCAAAATATGAGGTCCTAGCGAATCAGTAGTATTTAGCACACGATCCAAATATCCCATACTGTCATAGCCGTGCTGAATATCAAAATTATACCACTCAGCGAACTGGTCACCAGGATGGTATGGGTTATCGGTCGTTGTCAAATATACTTCACGGCTCATGAAAATATAGCTTTCTAGAGAATATGTCAAATATACTTGTTGACCGTAGACACAGACACACCTAGGGCTTCAGCAATAGCCGCTTGAGAATATCCCCGCGATTGCATATTTTTGATAGCCGTCTGCTGCCGCTGTGGTAGTGCACGCTGTTCCTTTGGCATAGCGAGCTCACGAATATAATCCATGTCGCCTTGAGCCATGATCTCCTTCAGCTTCGTAGTAGAAATAGCGCCAGCTTGGATAGCTTTCCACTCTTCCTCAGTAGGCTGAATACGATGCTTGCTAGCTCCTGTTGCTGCGCGTGCACCAATAAGAGCTTGTGTCTTTAGCTTCTTAATATCATCCTTGTCAAGCCCTGGATTGGCCTCTACTTTAGCGCGCACTTGTAGATTTGCCATACGTTGGGCCTGACGCTCTAGAGGAGCGTTGGACTTAGCCAAAGCCAGCTTAGCATCGAGAGACCGCACAGCATCAATATGCACACGCTTAGCGTTAGCAGAATATGGAATCGGTTCCGAACGGTACGCTGCTAGACGGGCATCGTTAGCCATAGCCTTGAGTTGGTTAGCGTGGCGTGCGTAGATCCGCTCCATAGGTGACGGTGCGTCTGATGTAAGAGAATATGCGTCATCAGCAAGACTCATACGAGTGACCTTCTGATGGTTAGGAGCCTGCTCCCACTCACCAGTACGGGTCTTTACACCATGGGTCTTGTTTGTATCAATATAACGCAGCTTCCCTGTCTTAGGGTCAATGTGCCCGCCTTCAGTTTTATATGCCAAGCGACGCTCTGGAATATGGACCGTTGCTGAGGCACGAGAAATGATGGTAGAGGCACCCTTGCGTGGACCGCCCTGATACTTAGCCTTGAGTGAGGCAATATCATTATCCACATATGACTGTTTATAATCGAGCTTGTGTTTGTTAGCATCAATAACAACCATAGAATGGCGGACAGCCCGTGCTAGCTCATCCGTGTTGGCCCCCTTCACAGACATATCCGTAATGAGGTTAGAAATCATCCCCATCTCAGTGCCTACACGGCCTTTGGGTAAGACTTGCATACCTTCATGGTATTTATATTCTGTGTGAGGGTCGAAATTACGAAGCCCATTAAGAGCGTTCGTTATTTTTAGGCGTGCACCTCGGGTAGGAATAACCAAGGCAGTATCACCGTCAAAATCAGCCCCTGATAAACGCTCCGCAACTGAGTGGTGAATACCCACAGCAGCCTTGGCTCGTTTACCAATCATTTTTTGGCCTTCTTTATTTGTGTTGTCGACAATAAGCTCTGGAATCTCAAATGTACCGCCATGCGGAAATCGTACAAGCGCCACTCGTTCTCCTTGACGGTAGTTCGGGGCATATATGCGTGTAGGATCTATCGAGGGTAATGGAAGTAACACATGTGTCTTCTGCCTCGGTAGCGCTGCGGCTTTAAGATGTGAAGCTGCGCTGTCTGCATTTTCTGCGAAATTCTCTAATAAAGAAGCGCGCACAATAGGATTTGTCAGGCTCTTGATTTGAGCAAGCTCAGAAGCCATCGAATCCCGAGTTATTTTTAGCTGACGCTCTGCTGTAGCCTCGTGTTGTTTCGATAAGAATTGGGATGGAAGATTTCGACTCCATTTATCCCAATCCGACTCGTCGTTCACGATGTTCATAGCAGAAATAGCACGACGGTTTCGTCCGCTGCCTTCAGTGAGTTGATATTTGATTGTCGCACCAAATGGATTGTCCGGGTCATCTCGAAGGGGTTTCAAAATACTACCACTCTTCTTGTCTCCCAGGACCGGTACCGAACGATCCTTGTTGGTGTTAAATACTAAATCAACTCCGTCAGGCAAGTCATCACGATATACCGCCATGCCTTTGAGGTAATGGCCCTTTCCGACTTGCGCACGGATTTGAGCATATGCGTTCTCGCCAATGGAAATGTCTCGAACACCAGGCCGAAGATAAATAACACCATCAGCTTTCTCACCGCCTTCGCCACCGTAGTTAATACGGAGACGCTTTGGATCAATAGCTAAAGGAGTGACAATACCTAACGGTGCTCCCTCCTTGTCTTTCAATGGACCTGAAAATGAACTCAAGTCCTTGAGATGACGATATGCTTCTTGCTTGGTGGTACCAGGTTTTGCGAGGACTGTAGTAAATGACGCTTCCCCTGTAGATGCAGAGCGTTCACGCAAATTCAAAACAACGTAGCCTTCGAGCTCCAACGCACGGAGGGCTTTTTTCTTCTGCGACTCATTAATTTTCATGAGTGCTTCAGTACCCTTCCCAACGTCAAGGTAGCCTGTCTTGTCGACGCGCTCTTTTAAAGCTTGCTTGTTTTGAATAAGCGCTTCTTGTCTTGCAAGTGCTGTGGGTAATAAGTATTTACGTACAGCGCCTTCAGAAATGCCTAGTTTCTCACCGATAGCGGTGTTCGACCATCCTTTGGCCTTATATTTCTTGACGGCAGCTACCTCTTGAATCTTCTGTTCATGACGAGCAAGAGTAATATGGTCACGAAGCTCGACAGAAGATTTAAAACCGAGTTGCTTTGCAATATCGGTTTGTGACATCCCGTCGCGTTTCATGATTGCTACAGTGTCAAGAAATGACTTTGGAGTAGCGGAAGGGTCCTTGCCGCTGCCCCATGGATATCGACCTGAATGTGGTTTGGAACCCTCGTGTGGTTTACCCACGTGAGCCAAATATTCAGAGTCGTCAATAATGTGCACCATGGAAATTATCCATCCTGTTTACGCAAGTTTTGTAGTCTCTCGTCGAAGTATACAATCTTTGCCATAATACTTGTGATTTCTTCTGGTGTTGGACGCTTTATCCGCACATCGTCAGACTGGTAAATACGAGTTTCAATCCTGATAGTGGACGGGTCAAAATTGTACTCTAAACAGAATATCGCTGCGTAGATAAGTAGCTGGTTATGCGAAGCTGGAACTCGTCCAGTCTTCAGATCATGAATCCTCAGCTTATTAGCTTTGAAGGAAACGGTGTCTGCGGTACCAAAACAATTGTCAGAATAGTATAGGATTTGTTCTGGGTTCATTCCAAAACCAATACCGTCGTTCACATATGTCGACAGTGTTGATCCGTTCTTTGGGAGCTTGATGCCAAGGCGTATTGCCTCAGCCGCAAACTCGTGAAGACGGGTTCCCATTTCTGCGGCTTGCTTGGTCCGAAAACGATCATCAAACCTTGCGTCATCGTAGTTGAGCCAATGCCATTGACTCGGGCTGAGAAATGCATGATCGTGTTCAAGATTCACATGCTTGTTGAATATCATTGAGTATATCCTTTTCGTTCTCAGGATAAATGAACGAGGCGTAGGACATTCCATGCATTCTCTCAATATAGTAGTCTTGGTTCGGTTGATGCGAAGCCGTGCGTCCACGTTTCACTTCAAGAGCGAACCATCGCTTACCAATAAGAATCAAGAGATCTGGAATGCCTTGAATGTATGACGAGTCATTCTTCAGAATGATACAATCTGGAAACCGGGCCTTGATTCGTTTTATCAATCCTGATTGGTATGTGCTTTCCTTCATGGAATCCTCCTAGGGGAAAGTACAGAAAAATTAAAGGACAGAAAAATTGCCTCTTCTATCCATATACACCCTAGTTTTTTGTACGAATCGTACGAATGCCCTGGTCAGAGCGTTATGGGAAATTACTTTTTGTAAGAGCTCTGCAAAAGCCCAGGTCAGAGGGTATAAAAAAAAATTCGAACCCCTATCACATCCGATACACACCCAGAAATGTGATCTAGGTAACAAAAACATGCCTCGGACCGCTTTGGTCCGTATACCGCCAAAAAGGCTCCACACCGACGGGTTGAGTTAAACGACTAAACACCCTGGTAGAATGGTGTTTTACCAGAGGCCCAAAAAGCCTGAACCAAAGTGGGCCAGAGTGTTTTGAGGCAAACGCCCTGGTCAGAGGGTAGTTTTGAGCTAGGTGGGCCAAAAATTTCAAAATTGGCTCAAAAATTTTTATTTTTATTTAAAATTCTTTGTTTAGCCCTGGTACAGTGGGGCCCCATTGCCACATTACTACTATTATATATTTTTATATATAATATATATAATAATGGGCCAAAGTGGCGCAAACAGCCAGCTCAAGGCATGTTTTTAGGGTGGGCCAAAACTGTCACAGAAAATTGGCCCTTTTCAAAAGTGGGCATAACCCAAGGTCAAGACCCACTTTTGAAAACTGGATTTTTGGGCCTCTCAAAATTAAAGCGGTCCTCTCCAAAGTACTTCAAACGTGCTGACAAGAACCCCCATTCGTTGAAATTCTTCTTCTCCTTCAAAGTGGTCCAGATTGCACTCTCGATAGAAGAGTTACTACAAAGAATATAGTAATTCAAAGTCTCGAATGGAGTATCCAGTCGGTCAATACGACCCTTCGCTTGCTCAAAACTCTTATAAGAATAAGGCATCGACCAAAACACAATTGTGTCCGTTGCAATACAATTCCATCCTTCGGACCCAGAAGTATACTGAACCGCATACACCCACCGATCTCCCTCAGGAACCGGTTCGTGTTTATGACCGTTCCACTCCTTCAAAACATCTCCGCAAATCTCTCGCAAAATCTCCAACTCGTAATCAAAATTGTAAAAACAAATCAACCGCGGATGCTTCTCCCAAAGCTTCTGAAACTCGTCAATACGACTCTTATCAGTCCCACAAACCCTCCTCAAAACATACCCAAGCTGCGCAGCGTTCTTCATAGGCTCCCCTGTCCAAGGCACCACACGTTTCTTAAAAGCCTCCTGATATACAGACAGCTCAAAATGGCACCAAATTCGCCTCTCACAGCGCGTTGTACGCCTTGAAAAAGGCATGTCAACTAAAACATCATCACGCCACTTCTCAAGCCGCTGAACGTGCCTGTAGCCCTCAATTTTAGGAAAACCGCCCCACCGAGTCACAATACAATACTCACGGTCAAACTCCGTAAACGTCCTTACAAACCCATGAGCCACAAATACAGCGGTATAATCCTTCCAAGTATCTCCAGGCGTAGCGCTCAGCATGATCCAATGGTTATTCTTCGCAATCTTTACAAACCGCTTCGCCCAAAGCCCCCGACCGACGACACGCTGCTCATCAAAGATAAAGAACGCTCCCTTGACGTTCTTATACTTATCAATATTATTCCAAGAATCCACCTTCTCCACCTCAACGCCGTATGTCTTGCAATCCTTACGCCATTCAAGGCTGTCCCGTTTCTTGGCTGTCGTGATAATATACAGCTTACGACCCTTTTCATTCCTGACAAAATACTCCAAAGCCGCAAAAGACTTGCCGGAACCCACCCCTCCGCAAAGAATCGTGCCATTTTTCATAAGTTTCACAGCTTTTGCTTGATGTGGGAATAACTCAATGCTCATTTATCATCCTTTCGTATACCCCCAAACGGGGGATCGGAGTAAAAAAAAAGTATCCCTTCCGTTTTGTACGAAAGGGATAGCTGTTTCATGCTACAGAATCGAGGCTAACTCAGAAACCTGGTGCATGATCTTCTGCAAAATCATATATCGGTCAGCAGCGTACTGACAAATTACTGCATCGCCAGCCATAGTTTCGATGACTTTGAAATGCGTCACACCAACCTCGTCAGTACGATCGCCCAGAAGGATTCGGCCCATCCGACGCTTGTCTTTCTCGTCCTTAATAGCCGCAACACGTTCTTTGTCGAGCTTTATCCGGACTTTATCCATCTCACGCATGACCTCAGAATACGCGCTCCGAAGGAAAATGTATTTCTCTTCCAAAGAGTTGTCTTCGTCTTCAGCAGCTTCCAAGGTCTCGATGATGTTCTTATATTCACTCATGGCCATCGCCCGTCCTTTGCACGTAGTTTTTCGATTCGTTGAATTTTCTTGAGCTTGTCAAGACGTTCTTCAAGAAGATTCAAAGCCTTGACAGTATGGTCGATTTGGTCTTGTCGACGCATACCGTATTTCTCAGCCCTCGCAAGCTCTTCAATGATTTCCTGATGCATTACATTTTGGATGTTTGGCGGTTGCCAGTCTTTGTCCCACTGGTCTACGCCATAATCATACGGCATTCGATTATCCGTCCTTCCTTTTCGTCATGAAGATATGAATACTCGGTCTTGATGATATCCGTCCGAGAAATCCCGACCTTCTCCAAAACCTCGTCCACAGCAACCCAAGGCTTTTCCAGATTTGTGGTAACGACCACAAGTTCTTTGGGACCATCCTCTGGATAGACATAGTGAATGTCGTCAGCGAATTTGTTATACATCATCGTCTCCTTTCTGTTGAACCTCTCGCAACATCTCTTCAATAACTCCTTTCGCTTCAGTCAAAGCAATTTCCTTACGGTCGGCGGGTTTAGCAGCCGCTTCAACCATCAAATTCACCACACCCTGATATCGCCCGTCCGTACCAGTCGGGAAAATCATCAATTGCTTGGGAAAATCCCGGTTCTTCCGATACCCCAAGGCAAAATTCAAGCCATGCAAAACCTCACTCATGGACATTTTCAGGTGCGTGGGAAGCTCGCTTGCTTGGATGACCTTTTCAATATCCTTGGAAACCCCGTGCAAGACTTCCTTTTCGTCAGTGTGACGTAATTCGGTGGGGTGATTGGTTGCCGGTTTTCCGCCCAGACGCTTGATTTCTCGGCGTAAATACCATTCGGCCTTGCGCAAATCTTCCTTTTCGTCACTACCAGCCTTTGCCCCAGCTCGCGTGACGTATTTGACGACATTACCACGGTTGAAATTCAGTTGCTCCGTGATGTCGATGACTTCTACACCTTTGAATCGGGTGTAGTGTTTGGGATGGTTTACGTTGTCAGGCATGATAACTCCTTTCAAAATTAGAGAAAAAATTAAACCCCGGTTTTTAAGCCGAGGTTTAATCCTAGGGATTATTCCTTTGTGGAATGGTCAGTATGAATCTGTACCAGATTACTCACCGAAGTGCTTCTTTGCGAAGTGTCCTAGAACAGCGATCAGAATGTGTCCACCAACAAAGATTCCGATTGAACGGATGATCTCCTTGGCAACATTCTTCTTCAGCTGTTCCAGTTCTTCTTCAGAGAATTGGTCGATGAATTGAGTGTTGGTTTGAGATTGCATGATGAGCCTTTCTTACTCGTAGGTTGTATCTCTCATATATACCATGGTTTTTTGTACGAGTGAGAAAAAAGTATACCTCGGTTTTTTAAACCGAGGCTTAGGGTGTTACTCCTTATTTTCTAGTTCTTGAGGTTGTTCTTCGGGTTCAGAAGCTTGGGCTTGTTGTGCCAAGATTTCTTCCAATTTTTCGCGTACTTTCGCGTCGACTGCTTTGTCGAACGCTTCCTTGTCGTCTGCCTTCTTGTTGAGGAATTTGCAAATCTTCTTCGAGGCTCCTTCAAAGATTTTCACGGAGGTGTATCCAACGCACCCTGCAACGAATGCAGAGAGTGCCAGATTACCAGCGTTCTTCAATGTTGAAGTCGTTTGGGATTCGGTTTCCTCGCCATTATAGGCTTCGAGGGAAGTGCTGTTAGAGTCAGCGATGTTTGCGAGATTGTCAGACATGACAGTGAGCCTTTCTTAACTCGTAGGGGTATCTCATATAGAGGGTGGTTTTTTGTACGAGATTTCAGAAAAAATTAAACCCCGGTTTTTAAGCCGAGGTTTAATCCTAGGGATTATTCCTTTGTGGAATGGTCAGTATGAACTGATCCGTTTGTCACTTACCGGAAAAGCCGTTCAGCAACGGTTGCGCCGATGGTCAGTGCACCAACGACTAGGCCGTAGGCTACTGTGACTTGCACAGCGCCCATGACGAAGCCCTTAGCGAACTGCTTTGCGACGCCAGCGTAGGTGATGGTCTCGTCGGTAACAGTGGTGTTAGCGGTTTGGGTGTTCATGGTTTGAACCTTTCTTGTTCAGTAGGTGGGTATCTCCCATATACAGCGTGGTTTTTTGTACGAATCCCATGCTGTATACTATACCCTACCGAACGCGATTGGATACATCAAGTGGCGTGGGCCGGCTTCCTGACAGAAGCTTCTTGCGCAACCGTACCACCCGCACAAATCCCTTCGCGTCTTTAGCAACGATATCACCCGACCGAGCCACAATATCCCCTCGGGGTGACGGAATGAGAATACACGGCAAGCCTTCCAGCTCGAAATACTCAGCGTCCAACCACTTGGCTAACCCCGCCGCAGTATCGCAAGACAACACCACGCCATCAAGGAGATCGAACCAAACATCATTAGGCGTATATGCCTCAGGAATTGGAGCTTTCATCAGAATGGCACCTCCTCATCAATATCAGTGTGGATAGGTTGGCTATCCCAAGGATCACGATCTTCGTCTTCACGATTATCGTCAGCCTTAGGAACCGAAGCATACTTCCGCTCCAGCTCGTCTTCGTCAAGAGTTGCAAATAACGTCTTGCAATATGCCTTGACGCCTTTTTTGCCGTTGACCTCCCACTCGTAAGGACGGACCACAACATCTGCAAATTCCAAATCACAGTAGTCCAAGATATCGACCGTGTCTTCATCGAGGTCGACACGACCGTTGGACTTTAGCAAAACGATGGTGGGGTTACGCCGACCGTATCGAACCTCGACAGGGAGGTACCAGTCAGGTTCAACATCTTCGTCACGCTGACGAAAACGCTTGACGTTCCATCCGTCAGACATAAGACCCTCAGCAGTTGCCTTGTCTAAGACGATGGCGAAATTACGACGCCCTGCTGCGTTGTATTGGGATGGGCGTCCGCCGAGATTACGAAATACAAGTTTTACGTTCTTCAACGTGACATTATGCAACATGTCGTTTTCCTTTCTTGGCTTTTAAAGCCTTGAACTCTGTCTCAGTCAATACCTTGACTGTTTTGCCGCTGAGCACAATATAGTCGCCTACATATGCACGACGGTCTGGTGTGTTGATATGGTACTCGTCAATACCCTGAGAGTTTAACGAGCACCCAAAAGGCCACCCGTATCGCAAAGCTAGCATACGGCGATTTTCACGGGTGACCTTATGGTATACTCCGATCATAGTGTCACGAAATCCTTAAATGTTCCGAACCGCTCGATCTGGTCAATAGCCGCTTCGACTAAATGGTCAGCATATGTGGTATCCACTTCGTCAAGGCTTTCGACCTGTGACGACTCTTTCCACAACCAACCCTTAGTCCCAGCAACTGAATGCGCCTTAAATCCGTCATCGGTGGTGACACGATATGCGTTCTTACCACCCTGAATAACCGGCACAAGGCTTGCCGTCCGCCCCACATGCCACCAAGAATTATCCATCTCAGGCGAATCGCCTAACCAAATAACACCCTTGGTGACCGAGCGCTGTTCCTTGTAGTCGTCTAGCGTGACTGGTTCTCCAGAGAACATCGTCTTGAATACGACTGGATGCTGGAACTGAGCTCCTGTGGCGGTCCACTTTTCTTTCGCGGTAGAATATGCGACGTATACAGCATCGTTCACAAGACACATGCGTTTGTACGTGTCTTCGTGCTCGAACTCATAGCCGTATTTCTTACCGAACTCCGTCACCGCCTGAATAATCTCAGGCGTGGCGTTGGGAATCTTGATGGAGTCTGTCTTAATATGCGCGACTGTAAAACCTTGTTCTTGCACAAAATGCTTCAAGTCGATCATAAACAGCGCCCCGCGCTTTGCGACGATGTTGTCGACGTTGCGAATATCTCGGAAGGGGTTGTCGAATTTCGCTGACGTTAATCCATAGACGCTGTTGATAATAATCTTCAGCGAATATGACAGGTTGTCGAGCTCGTCCTTACCACCCTCCAAAAATGGTCGCAACTTACCACCCAGCATCTGCCGAGCTGCTTCCAAATCCCCATGCTTAATCGCAAGACGTGCTTGCTTGATTTGACTGAACACCTCTGTGTATGGACCGAATAAGTTTAATTCTTCGATCGACGTAGGGTGCATCGAAGCCACATCCAGCAATGCCACGTCATCATAAATGCCTGGTTCGGCGTAAACATAACCCCCCTCTCCTGTGGTCTCGCCACGATATGTCGAAACCCCGGCATCGTAAGAATAACCGGGGAACATCTCACTCAAGTCGGTGTAGACGAACTCGTCTTGAGGATTCTTCTCATCGCCGAAAATGATCTTAGCGACGTGTTTACGAGTGACGTCGTTAACAGGGAGTCCTGACAATTCAGACAATAATAACCGTGCTTCGTAGTCAGCCTTGCGGTCATGGAAGACTGCTTCGGTTGCACGGACGTCGTTAGAACAATATTCAATCACCCTCGGCCAAAGCCCAACACCGACTTCCTTATCCCAAGGGATTTCCATTTCCATGTGTTTGATCCCAAGGTCGAACTCAAATTTCTTGAGTGATTGCTTCTTGCTGGAGAAGTCGTAAATGTCAGCGTATGACAGCCCGTATGCCTCGATGAACATACTGTCACGGTCATGATCGTTGATAATACGACTTGAGAGCTCGAATAACTCTTGGTTGGAATAACCCATGAGTCGAGCATACAAAATATGGTTGTCGTACCGACGATTGTTGAAGCCGACGAGTTGGTGTTTCAGCAGTCCTTCAATTTCCTTGGGCGTGGGGTTGAGCATCGGAATAACCGCGTTTGACCCCTCATGCTTATAACACACAACAAACAGGTTCGGATACACCTCAACGTCGAAAAATACCAACTGACCCTTCTTGGGTTTGTCTTCAATCTCGATATGTTGCTGTGGCGCGTCCTTACCCTTCAGCTGCATCGTCTTGACTTCCTTGAGGCAATATAAAGCATGGTTAGTGCTCTTTGCCGCAAAGCCTAGCAAGACGGGTTTCATGTCTTCCACGTTATATACTAACCCAGAAGAATAGGCATCGTCCAAAATCTTCTTGATGAAATCAACGCTCGATTTGGTCGACGGGTGAATCTCTTTGCGAAGATTGCGCTCAATTAATTCGCGTAATCCTCGCTCTGATTGGATTTGCTTCGTCGAAAGCATCTTAGTCTCCTTTAAAGGGAGTCCGCCACTAATATGAGCTATCGGCATACCATTACAGACGGTGAATTTCCGTCTCAGTGACGAATTTCCCTTATATACTTTTACCTCAATACCTTCGGAATATAGTGGCGCTAGTGTATCCACATCACCGTCATAAATATAATGAAGGTGAACACCAGCGCCAGACTTACTCACCTCTCCGTATGTTGGAGGGAAGGTCTTGATAGCTTCGAGGTTCCTGGTCAAAGATTTATTTCCATTGTCATCACGCAAGTCAAAGTCGATCACAATATGATTCTGTGGGACCTTGACGTAATGCAGCTCGTGAGTGTTGATCGTCCCTAACACCGTGTCGACATCCACCCACCGCTTTGAGGGCGTCCCCTCAGCATTGGCAAGCTGTGCCGGCATTCCAGCGTACTCAGCATCAAAAATAGACTCCCGACAGTTCCACAAATCTGTTTCTTCGGGTTCTTCCTCGTATCCTTCCGGTGCACCAAAGTAACCTTCCATAAGCATGTCTGGTTTAAATCCACCATACACCGACCGGAGACGCATCCCGTTGTTGAGCCGTTTCCGAGGGTAGAACTCTTCAAAATAGTTTTGCAGCTCTGCCTGAAATACCTGACGCCGTTCAGGATATTCAATTCCCACTTCCTTGCACCACTCTTTATACATAGTGTAAGCTTGCGTCAATGTGATATATTGTTCCGCGACGAACTCATCTTGAACCTCATTCACAAACGACATGATGGGGTTCGTGATATACATCATGGAAATAGGCTTGTAGTTGTCGTAGTAATGGCGCGTCATCTTCTTGAATTTCTGCAAGCAGTGATAAGCGATTGCGCCATACTCAAATTTCACCTGCTCCATTAAATGCCGATACCGCAAGGCTTCCACAGTGTCGCCTGAGGATGTAATCACAATCAAACGACGAATAAGGCCCGACTTAGCATCGGAAATACGGATTGGGTTATTGGTGCCGACAATCAGTGTTGAGTTAAACTTCATCGCATATGCGGATTTATGTTTCTCGTTCACTAGCATCGGCTCATGCGAGACAATAGCATTGATTTTTGTGTTGTCGTTGATATTGTTCATATCAACGTCATGATCCACAGCAATCAGTGGGTTCGACTTGAATGCTTCCAAGGCAAATTGCGCGGAGGCTGTCCCCAAGGCACGTGCGTTGAATACTCCAGAATATCCCTCGAACATGTCTTGGATGATACCGATAATGGTGGATTTACCACTACCTGGTTTACCGTAGAAAGCAAAAAACTTCTGGATTGTTTTTGCTTCACCGGCTACTACAGCTCCAATGGCCCACTCGATTTTATCGACCTCGTTAGGACGATATAACGTATTTACCAGCTCATCCCAAGCGTCATGACTCCCTTCTGCGCATGAATAACTCAAACGCTTCGTAGCATAGTCTTCTTTGCAAATAGGCTGATCCGCGAAAATAACCCGTTCGTCGAGTTGCTTCCAGTTGTCGCCTAGTGTCTTGACATACTGCTGAAATTTCGTCCATCGCCCGTTGTCGAAGCTCTGTAATCCACTCACCGTCGCTGAATCGTATTTTTCAGCTTCGGCGTACAGAACTCCATCTACCAGACGAGGAACATCATAACTATCAGTTGACCAGACACCACGCTCTTCATCCCAAATCGCAAAGAAAGAATTACCTTTGACCATAAGGTCTTTTGATGGGCGCACAACAAACGAAGGATATAAGGTTGTCCCACCGCCTTGCTGGGGTGATTGTTCCTTAGTAGCAATACGCATAAAGTCCAAAGAAGTCATTTATATCACCACAAAACTCCGTGCTGTTGCCACGCCCATTCATTCAGCTGAGCCCATAATTCGCGCTCTGCTGAATCCCATTTTTTCGCGTAACCCTCTGGCGTGCGGTCTAGCGGAAATAGGCTGTTTTCTCCGAAGGCCCCGTAAGTACGATTATTAATGATGTCGATGCGCTTCTGCACAAACGATTCGTCGTACGTATTATCGGTCATATCATCGAGATGCATATTTCGCATCAACAACATGAAATCATCAGTGACAGAATTTTCTGTAAACCCCGTCATCCGTTTTGCCAAGGGGATAAGCATCTCCAACATCGAGCAGCGTTCAGCCATAAGCTCTCCGTCAGAGAGGTCGTAGTCCCGAATGGCATTGCGGAAATTACGACGGAGTTCTTTCCCATCCCAAGCTCGGTTACTGTCGAGACCAATATAAGCAGCGAACGGCACCGAGTGAAGATGGCGCAAGACCTTCTTGCAAGGTTTCCAGTTTACCAATCCGCAAAGGTATTGGAAATATGTTTCTTCGTTATAGCGAACAAGCACGATAACAATCTCCGTCTTCGTCGATTGGGATATCGTTGTTGGTCAAGATCATATATTTGATCTGACCATACGGACTATCCTTGTACGGTGTTTTGTCGAACCGTAGCTCGATAAGGCTGTGATAATCCGGGTTACGGAAATAAATCACGTCTTTACCAGTCTCGACACCGTATTCGATAAACTCCTCAGGGACAATATCCTCGTAATCCTCTTCCCACAAGACATTACCCGCTGAATCTTCCATGAGTCGATCAGTCGTATACCAAGTATACAGCATCTGGTCTTGAGCCAAGGCATTCAGGTTGTATTCAGCCAAGGAAATGATCGCTGGATCAGGGTTGGTGAGGTCTTCTGCCATTTCTTCCTCCGTCAAAGGTTCTGGTTCCGGTTGAGTTTCTTCAACCGGTTCTTCTTCATCAATAGAAGTTTCAAAAAAATTTACCCCGGTTGCACATACCGGGGTTTCCCCGTCGGGTGGTTCCACACTAATACGCTGGTCCGTCACTACCACCCTTTTCACAGAATGGTAGTGACGGAAATACATACCGGTGATAAAACCACTCGTCCACACCAAGGTGGCGAAAATGATCTTATCAAGTTTGGACACGTTTAGACCAGATCGTAAATGATGCCTTGAACGTTAGGGTAAATCATGACGCCGACGTCTGCCAGTTGGATATCCTTCTTGGAAGCGTCCTTGGTTTGGTAGAACAGACCAAGGTCAACATAACCAAGATTACCGTTGTGATCCTTGTGGACCCAACCAACAATGTTACCTTCCGGGGTCCGAGGGATACCGATCAAGTCATATACCTCGTTGAGGTAAATATGACCACGAGCACGAAGCATATCGTTAGCGACGTTTTGAACGCTCACCAATTCGTTGCGGACCTGAATGGCGTCGTTTTCGCCATTGTCCTTCTCACGCACCAACCGAGAATAACCGTTCAAACGAACGCTGATAACAGCGCTGTCCTTGGTTTCAGAAATGACAGCATTTTCGCTGGTTTCGATGCCACGAGTCATGGCTTTCTGGAGAATCTCGGCTTCATTTTCTTCGCCGAGTTGTTCCTTGACCTCTTCGCGGTAGGACTCGTACATACCTTTCACGGTATTGAATGCTGCGGTGGTTTGTTGTAACCGCTTGACGACGGTGTTGTGACCCCACAAAATGCTAGCCACAGACAGCGAGCCGACAAGGAAAGCAGGACCGTAGTTCTTGATTACTGCCTTGGCGATGGGAATATAGCTCTTAATGGTTTCCCACACGACTCGGCCATTCGAGCACCACACAACACCCTTGTCGTCGCAGAACAATTCTTTGAAGTTATCTGCGAATGCTTCGTTGTCCCGGACGTCAACACCGTCGAACAGGATTTCAAAAGTCCCGTATTTAGCACCCTTATTATCACGGGCAAGCTTGACGAAACGAACGTGTTCTTTTTGCAAGAATTTGGCGGCTTCATAATCTTTTTGGAATTGCGGAGTAGCCTTCGACGCCAAGGTTGCAGCGGTGATTAACCCGCCAACGCCACTGAACACTGCTGCGGTAGGAGCGTTCTTATGCGTCTTCATTTTTAACGTGTTGAATACACGACCAAGCTTAAGCATGGTGAATATACCTTTCGTAAGAGTGCCCCACCCACAGTAGCGAGTGGGGCGTGTGAATGTGATTCGTTATGAATCGAGGAAAATAGGATCAGGCAAGACGAGTTGGAAACCGCCGTCTACCTTCACCGTACGCGGAGCGCCGATATCATCCCAACCCCAATCGTTGTCGACATATTTCGATGGGAGTCCTACAAGAGAATACAGATCAGCAACGGTGGCCACCTCGTACTGGTCAATGATGTCTTGTAATTTGTCGATGATGTTGCTAGCCTCACGACGGTCTGTCAACACCACACGAGCTACTCGATTGTTCCCGACAGGTTTGCGCGCGGTTGTCGTAGAACGTGAATAGCTGTGATATGGTGTGTTAGACCGTTGTTGAGGCTGACGCTGAGGGGGTCGAGCATCGTTCAAAACCGCATCCATGATGGCGTCGCCGATCGCACGAACGCCCTCTTTGAATAACGGTTGAACGATGGGAAGAACAGTGTCGAAAATAAACGGCTTAAGAACATCCGACCAAAATGATTTCTTTGGCGGTAGGACTTTCGCCGTAGTCACCTGTTCTACTTTTGGTCGTTCATTACTCATTGGCCTTCTTTTCGCTCAGTTCTTTGAACCGAGCCAGGAGTTCTTCCTTGGACAGGTCTTGCAGATTCGTGGGGTTAAACTCCTTCTGCAATTCCTTCGGAAGAATGCCGCAGATGAATTTCGCGGCATAATTCGGGTCCGTCAGCATTTCCTCCAACAGCTCGGAATATGCGTCAGTGGCAGTGAACCAGACTTTCAGCCAGTCCGGCTTCACCAGGATTTCACCACGGGGCGTGTCTTGCTTGATACCGACTGCCTGACGCAAAACGGTTTTGAAAACGGAGAGCACGATACGTGCATCTTCGGTTTCTTGAATTGACTTCAAGACTTCGGAGAATTTCAGACCTTCAAAATCATCGAAGGCGATTTCCATAGCCTCGGCTTTCGTCAGATTGAAGTAGAATGTGTCTTCTACCTCATTACCACGCAAGTCATTGTATTTGATTGTTTTCTCGATCATGGATCCATTCCTCCAGTTTCATTGTTATTGGACCGAAGATATGGTCACACCAGGTGATCGTATCCATTAAGGGGATCAGCGCAAAAGTCAATAGCCAATACTGGCTTGCCGTCATCGGACAGAATTGACGAATACGTCACCTCCATTAATGCGTCCGTGTTCCAACCGACATACCCGCTGACTGCCGTTTCGGGCAGACCAACCTCATCATAAAAATCAGTCAGAGAAGCATACATCTCTGTGATGATCTTATGATTCACCGTGTTCACAGCGGCTTTGATGGTCTCCATGTTTGACTTGAAGTACCGGTCGCTGTATGAGTCGTAACAAATACACTCATCACCGGTGACAATCAGCGTCGTCGGCTTCGGGTTCTTGGCGATACCCTCTTCGGCGATTTCCTTGTGGACCGCTTCAGCCTTCTTGGGTGAAAGTTGTTTTTCAGCAGCCGTGCGGTAGCTTCGATATGCCTTGTCTGTGATGAAATACAGAGTCTCCATATCGTCAGCACGACCTTTTACCAGCGCTGCAACCCAGCCCAAAGCGGCGACAGTCGAAATACCCGCAAGACATGCTGGAACATAGTATTTCCAAGTTGCCTTGGCCTTGTCCAAAAATGTCGATTCTTCGGGGAGTTCTTTCATCACCTCCTGAGCGGCTGCGTGCCCCTTACCAGCAGCGACTGCGGTGGTAGCTACGCCTGTTGCAACGCTGACAAGCGTCACCATTTGACTGTGATTCGTGATGAATCGCGTGAGACGGTTAAGTTTCACGATTATTCTCCTTTCTTAAAGAAACGGCGTTTCAGCGCCTTGAACGGACGTTTGAGGTCTTCAGCTGCGTCTTGCATTTTCGTGAGTGCATACGCAGCCAAGCCGAGACCGAGTACCGCACAGCATGCAGTAACGATCTCAGCGAAATTAGCGCTGTGTTTTGCGTTGATATGGACGTTGACCGTCATGTTATTTCCCTTCCCAATCTTCGCAAAGATCGGCGTATTCTTCATCCACGAACTCCATGGATGCGTCGACTGCCATATCGGTGATTTGCTCGACGATGGCGTCCAGCTCGACTTCAGCTTTTTTGGCAAGCTTAGCCGAGACAAAATTAGCGGCTACACCAGTGAAAGTGAGCCCAAGAAGAACTTTGAATAGTGTACGCATGATTATTCCTCCCAGTTATAGCAAAGACGGATGTATTCGTCATCCACGTCTTCCGAAAGCATACGGGTTGCAATGCTGACAAATTGATCGACAACGATTTCAAGATCCACTCCGCTTTTTTGTGCGAGCATTTCTTGAATTTTTTCGATATCCTCCGGTGGCAATTCCACAGCCTCCAAAATTGCCATTGCTTTTTTGCGTTCTTCAGCGTCATGTGCTTTTAACGCAGGACGAAAGATCGTTCGGTTTAGCAGAACAATAATGAAGTAGGCGGCTTTAAAGAAGAAATTGCGCATGGTTATTTTCCTTTCTTGAGTTCCAGCGCGATTTTGATAGCGTAGGCGAGAAACGCCATAGCTAGTTTGGTTTTGTGGTACGTCCGTACCACAGCTTTGACGGGATTACGCATCGGGTTAGCTCCGAGTACCGAAGACAACGTTTTTGTCTTCAGACCAGTAGAACAGTTTTACCAAACGTTCTCCTTTTTTGCGTAGCCCCAACAGGTCAAGTACATCAGCATCGAATGGGGTCACACCATGTTCACCCAGGTTCACAGCTACGCACGGCGACTCTTCACTAGCTTCATACCCAGCTTTGAACGCATCATAGACGTGTTGAAAAGTTTTTGCCAGTGAATCGGCGTCATACCCAATTGGTCCGAACACTTCTTCGTCGGTCTTGGGGTTCGGCACTTCTTTTTCGCTTTCACGACGACCCATGTAATACGTGTCCCAGTCTTTCCGATCAGGCGTGTAGCTAATGTTAAGCATGCCGGAGGCGTCATTGTAGAGACGAAGGTAGCTCAGAAGATCGGCGTCGTCTCGTGTCACAATATCGGGGCTGATCTTCAGACGATTCTCGTCATCAATATCGCCGTTTTCGAGTGCGGTTTTGAATGCCTCTTGCACGTGCTTGAAAACTGTCAATGCGACTTCGGCATTCAAAGCTGTTGCGCCAGCTGGATCGTTCGAGATATTTACTTCTTCGTCAGTTTTCAGAATCTTATAGATTGTCCCGCCAAGCATCAGAACGACACCAGCAGCCGCCACGCCAAGTGTTGGGTTTTCTCGAATCGTGTTGAACACTTTAGCGGTAGTGTTGCGAACCTTTTGGACCGCTTTGCGGAAAATGTTTTTCATCGTAAAAATCCTTTCTCTAGATTACGATGATGAAAAGTTTATACCATGGTTTAGGGTATAAAAAATTAAAGGTGAGTTTAATAGACTGTGACGGTATGTATTGATTACTCCTTGTCCACGGAGTCAGTCTATCTCTCATATAGGGCGTGGTTTTTTGTACGAATTACTGATGGAACAGGAAATCCGCAAAAACCGTGACAGACAGAAATAGAATTGCGTAAACCAAACCAAACAAGCATACCTTGAGGATGAATCTCCAATTCGATGGGCCACCAAGATCATGTTTACCCATTCGTAAAATATACCTTTCCATTTTGAAAAAGTCTAAACCCCGGTTTTGCCGATGGGGTTTAGACTTGAGGGTATCAAGATTAGATCAATGCGATTTACAAATTAGTTCGATACGACCTCCTTTGTGTCGGAGAAGATGTGGTCCAGCAAGCCGCCTACTACGTCAGAACGTCGATCGGTTTCGATCAAAACGTCCCACGCGGTGGCGGCAAGTTTTTCCTTTTCTTCATTTGTAATAACAAATGAGAAGTCGAATGTGAATACTCGTTTAATAAAACGTAACATGATAATGTTTCCTTTCTGTCTCATATAGAGCATTGTTTTTTGTACGAAAGAAAACATAGACCACAGTATCTTGTGAATACTGTGGTCAGTGCTTATAGCGAGTTTTGGATGATGTTACTTGTGTCGTAGTAGCATGCCGATTGCCCGTGAGGAAATCAAGCCGAACTGTTCATAGTGGGTGACTGCAAAGATGCTGATGAGGTTAGCAGCAGCGACGAAAATCGTGTCTTTACTGAGCTTGCGGAACGAGCGGTTTCGTTCTGCTTCAGTCAGTTTGATCAGATTGTCGGCGATGTCTCCATATTCCTTATCTGCGCCTGAGTAGTCTTCCATTTCTGAAAGTAGGGCGTCGATTGCGTCCTGAATGGGATCATTTTTGCCAGTAAAAGACATAGTTATTTCCTTTCTATCCGTATGTCTCACTATAAGCGTGGTTTTTTATACGACTTGGTTGTCGACCTTGAAAGTGGCCTCGTCCTTGTCCATAAGTGTAACCGGGTGGTTGTTGAGTTCGAGCGTATTTACCAGCTTACCATCCTTTTCCTCAACAGTCATCACCCCGTCAAAACGATCGTCCGACTTGTTGTAGGCCCTGGTGGAAATGCCGGTAATCACACCAAGAAATGTCGTGATTGCGGTAGCCGTTGCGCTCACAGCATCACCGTGTGGAATATGCCAGACGTTTGCTAGCGTGATCCAGAGGGTGATGAGAGCCGGTAACACAATCATCACGGTCCATTTGGTGGTCTGGTAGGCTTTGTCATTCAGAATGAAGGTGGGCATGTGAATTTCCTTTCATTGGTAGACGCCCAAGTTCTTGCATGACCCGTTCGGCAGCACCATTTCCGCCGAGGGTCTTGTATGGTTCGTAGAGGTACAAATATACATCCCGATATTCTTCGGGTGTAGCGTACCCCCGATCCATCATGAATCGCGCTTCCGATAGGATAGCGTTATACGCCAATCCTTTTATCATGGTGGTGGTCGCATCGTCTTTACGACGTCGGGAAGCTATAAAAGCCCACAATCCGCTCGAACCAAACACCGCGACCATAATTGTGCTCGACAGTTCAAGCCAAGACATATATCAGTTCCAATCGTATTTCGTATCCTTTTTGATAGCCCAAGGAGATTTCAAATCAGTTCGGAATTTATAATCGCAGTAGACGAGTGTCGGGTATTCACGATAGCCTGTTTCGTCTTCAATGCGTGTGAACTCTGTCACCCGTGCGATAATACGATCAACACCGAGTACGGATGTGAAATACGGCACCTGCACCCCGACAAGATCACCGATCCAATATTCTTCGTTTGTTTTATCATCGAATTTGTTAGTATCAGAAGGCGTTTCATATCGTTTCATGGAACCAGCATGCGGCGCCACCTCAACAGATAACGCAAACCCAGACGATAGCGTTTTATACGGGTCTCGGTAAATGCGGGTCTCTACAGTCTCGTTCCAATCATAATCGGATTGTTTAGCCATGTTTTCTGTAGCGTAACTTACCTGAGCCAAGGGGCCATAGGCGTTAGATGATTTAGCAACCCATGTATTATCCTCGTTTGAGAAGATAATGGTGTTTTTTACACCTTCGGTGTTGACACTTAATTGCCCTTTCAACAAGGAATCATCGAAAGTGTCAAAAATGATGAAGTTGGAACGATCCTCCCCTCGATAATGAAAACATTTGAAATGATCTGGTGGCCAAGGAAAAAAGCTCCACCATTCGTTAATAATAAATGGTGGAGCTTGAAAACGCATTGTGGAATTGTTATTTTCCATAATGCGTTTAAAAGCGTCCCACATCGAAATACCGGTGTCGAATGTCGCGTAGGGTTGATAATGCCATATGAACCCTTCCTGATCGCCGTATATGATAGGCTCGTATGGTAGTTTGAGGAAGTTCAACTCTGCGTGGCCGTAATTGCTTGTTGCTACAGTGAACAAGTCTTTCCACACGTTCATCCAATTGAGCTTATCATTACCATCTTTGTCTCCGAACTCCCACCCGTTTTTATACTCAGCGTCCATATAAGTCTTGTCGCGGATTTCTTTCACACAAGGCCGGTGCGTGAACATGTAGTCTAGGGTTTTACCTTTATATGTAGTCTCTACGCCACCATTGTCATCAATCCGAACATCAACACTAGTGGTTATCATTGGTGTATCACTATCAGACGAAATAATCATATCCCCTGGTTTTAATATGGGGTTACCTGATAAAATACCATCATCAGTACTGATTAGTTGAAAATCGCCATGATCTTGGAAACGTTCAGTAAACACAAAAGACTTGAAATCGTAAACGGCCGTTTCTGGTGAATAATTGCTGCCTAAAATTATGGGATGCATCAGAACCCGCTCCTGGTTATCGTATACGACGCTTCTACTTCAAAGTAAGCGTTAACATTAGTGTCAAAATAGCAGCGAACATACAAAATGTCCTTTCCAAAACACACGTACGGAAATACTAAAGATCGTTCTGCTTTTTGTATCATGTTCCCCTGTCTTGAATAATTCAAATGGTTAGGGGTCCACGTTGCAATGCGATTAAATCCGTCTAAGGTATATACCGGGGTCGTGTTATCGTCTATCTTATCAGTCCACGAAGAGATATAATTTTCATTGAGCTTGATCGAAATGTATGGTAGTAAACCATCTCGTAACAAACCAATTTCGATCTTTCGTAAATCTTTTAGACTCTTTTTACCCCATGGAAATTTAACGGCGATCTTGCAGGGTGATTTGTATGTCACTTTCCCGGGGTTGCGAGGCTTTAACAGTTTACCATTATATTTGGCTGTCTCTGTTGACGGATCCAACGAAACATCGAATAATTCAGTTCCACCATAAAGCAAAGGGTCACCCATCGTATATGTAATCTTAATATCTAGGTCTTTGTCGAATAATGCTCCTTCAATTTTGGAAATATACCCACTCCCATTATACCATTCGCCACTATATAATACGTGTATGTTGGTTTTGGTACGGTGTTGACACCCCATCATCTGGTTAAGGATGGTCTTAGCTTCGTAAATATCATTCGGTCGAATTGTTAGTACAATTTCTCGGTCCGCGGTACGTCCACCACCCAAGAAAGCGCCACCGGCGGGCCGCTGAGTCTTGCTAAATGCAAAATCCAGCGTTGCCAAACCAGTGGCGCTTACGATGACTGCCGAGTCCGACTTCGCAATGTTACTCGGCGCGCCTTGAGAGAAGATAACCGTGGGAGAGAAACAGTTCACGTTTAAAAATTCAGCGCGCTGCTGTAACGTGATCTGTTCAATCATCTAAGGATTCCTTTTCTTGAGATCGGCTAGTTGCTTCTGGGTATTACGATAAATCTCGTACGTCGACAACGCTTGTGGAGAAGTGTTGTTCTGAACGTATTCGATGTTCGTAATATTGGTATCTCCAGCAGCCTTGACGTCAGCGGCGGTGTCGACCTCCGTTGACGCTTTAGCTGCTTCGGAATATGTGTTGTTGATCGGGATAGAACGGTTCAAGGCGTCCATATCACGCTTTGCCTGGTCGAGGTTCACTACTGGGGTAATCGTGGGCGAAATCTCAGAGTTGAAATTATCTTCGATCTCATCCATAGCACGCATAAGAGCGTCTTTCATGGAGTCCACACCATTTTGAACGGTCGACTCGTCGTCCATACCAGCTGCCAAACCCTCGACAAGGAAATGGCCAAACTCTTCAAAGACTGTCGACGGCGAATGAATACCGAGAACACTCTTAAAACCGTTCATAACCATCGAACCAAGGCCTCGTGCTGACTCCACAGCGTTGTTGATACGATTACGTACGCCGTTGACCAACCCTTGCACCATGTTTCCGCCTGCTTCGGACAGATCAAGCTCTCCGAAAATAAGCCGCTTCAAAGCACGGAATGGAGACAGCAGTAACTGCAGCATCGCAGCCCCGAGACGAACCAAACTCTGCCAGAGCGTCTGAAGAATATGCGCGCCAACGTCGTCCATGTCCGATGTGGACTTAGCACGGTCGTGTAGCCACTTGAACGGGTTCACCAGGAAATCAATCAACGTTACGAACGCCCGAGAAAGCCCATTAGCAAGGGCTTCAACGATTGCTGTAGCCAGATCAACAAATAACCGGGGCGAATTGAGCACAATCCAAATGAGAGCCTTCACCAGAGCAGCGATAATATCACCACCGCTCTTGGGGAGCTCGCCCAGGAGCACAACAAATAGTTCAATCAGACTATTCACCAGGGTTCCTATCAGTGTTGGTAGGTCCTTGATAGTCTGAATAAGCCCTTTAAGCATCGTCTTGACGAAACCAGTCAACCGGCTAGGCAAGGTCTTCATGAAATCAATCAGACCGGTCCAGAGTGACATAAACGTCTTCATGATCTTGCGGTTACCCGCTTGATCTTTCAAGAAGACAAATAACGCACCCAAACCAGCAATAATTAACCCCGTCGGACCCGTAATGGCAGCCGCAGCACTAGCTAGACCCCCGCCTAAAGCTTGGGCTAGCATGGGTGCAAACGGCTGCACCATAGCTGCAATTGCGGGTAATGTGGACTCGAAATTCGTCAATAGAATCTTCAGCATTGGCGAGAATTTACTGAACGTGTCAATAATCCCACCAACGCCTTGGCCCATCTGAATAACCGAATCCAGCATATACCCGAGGTTGCGTTTGAATGACCGGTCACTTGAAGCATTTCGCATACGGTTAAATGCACGCACAAAATCCTTCGCCGCGTCGGTAATACTCGTGACAGAGCTTCTGATTTTGCTGATACCGTCGAAAACGTTCACTACGTTCTCAACCTCGGTCTTCAGCTTCTGTTGCTCTGCCGTGAGCTCGTCCATAATATACTCAACTAGGGTCTTAATGCGGTCTTTGTTGTTCTCAATGCCGTCGGCCATGCCTTCGCCATATGCCTCACCCGCTTCAAAGCCAGCACGCTCTGCTTCCAGCTTAGATGCCTTCTCCAGAGCTTTCTGGTACTTCTTATCGGCCTTAGCAATATTCTTCTTGGCTCGGTCCGCCTTCTGTTGAGCTCGACGTTTAGCTGTTTCGTCCTTCTTGGCGTCAGCAGCAACCTTGGCTGCGTCTTCCTGGGCGTTGGCAGCATCCTCGCGGGCTTTCTCAGCAGCGTCTTGAGCAGACTCGATTTCCTCTTGGAGTTTCTCGGCTTCCTCTTCGTACTTCTCACGCTTTGCAGCGATTGCTTCGTCGCGTTTGCGTTGAGCCTCGAAGAAAATGCCGCCCACCCGTTTCGAGAAATCGGTCTCACTCAAAGAAGCATACAGAGTGTCGATGAACGACCCACCAGCCGCAGCAATCTGAGCACCTTTATCGTTCGTGATGGCAATCATCCGGTCAAGGTTGTTGCCCAAAGCTTGCTGAGGAGCCTTGGCTGAATCATCAATACCACGAGCCATGCCTTGGTTAACGTTTTCACCGATACCGTGGAAAACCCGGCTCGGCGACTGAATACCAAGAACATTGCGTGCAATAGAAATCAACGATTCGGCAACACCTTGAGATGCGTTGAGCGGTTTCTCGGCGTTAGCATCAATGCCACCAGCGAGACCCAGCATGGTAAACATGCCGAACTCTCGGAACACCCGAGACGGCGAATGAATACCAAGAACAGCAGCAGTAACGTTTCGCATACGTTTACCGAGTGAGGATAACGAGTCCAAAACCTTCTGTGCGTTCTTAGCGATGCCGTCAAACATACCGTCCAATAATGCTGATGCCAGATTATGACCAGCTTCTTGGAGAGGCTTCTTGTTTCGGCGAATGGCGTCAGCAAGATTGTTAATCATGTTGACAGCAGTATCAAACATCTTGTTGGTGATAAGATACTGAGCCCGTTCGATGCCGTCTAAGAAGTTCCAAATGATGGTAACGCCCATGTCAATCGCACGGGGCAAGAACTCATTTACGCCGTCAAGCATTCGCAATATGGCGTTCTGTCCAGACTCGGCCATCCTCGGAATGAGGTCATTAATGCCGTCGATAAACGCCATAAAAACGTCTTCACCTGTTTGAACAATCAGCGGAGTGAGAATACGGATAGCATTCAAACCCTCGATCATTAAATGAGTGAACGTTTCGATCCACTTGGGAATGGTTCGATCGGCGGCATCGAGTAATGCCAGAATAAGCGTGACTATGAAGTTAATCAGCTTCGGCATGAGCTGCGTGCCGGATTCGATCAACGCCCCAAACATGGTGGTGAAGAGAATCACCATAGATTTGCCGAGTCCACCAGCATGTTCAGCCAACGCCCCGAGGAAATCAACCAAGCCTAGAGCAACAGCTTTGAACAACTTTGGAATAAACAGCAGCAAATTCACCAAACCGTCTACACCACTTGCACCAACCGCCGCAAGCGTTGCCAAACCTGCTGCAAGTGCCGTTAATCCCACACCAGCGGCTAGCGTGCCAAGCCCGAGAAGGGCGACAGCTCCGGCTAGACCTAATAAGGATGGTAGTAACGGCGTCATCAGCGCTGCGGCAACGCCTAACACGGTGAACGCACCAGCTAGGCCTAATAATGCCGTCAGGATTTGCCCTGCTGTGAGCTTGCTGAGGGTTACGAGAGGTGGAACCATCAGTGTAATCGCAGCAGCAACAATAACCATAGCTGCGGCACCCGCAAGAGCGCCGTTCATGAGGTTTGCAGCAGCCACCAGGATCACCATAGCGCCGCCCAGTCCAATCAAACCCTTCACAATTTGACGGATCGACAAACCTCCGATGGCGGTAAGCGCTTGGCCCATGATGACGAGAGCGTTTGCCATGACTAAAATGCCCACAGCAGCAAATACGCCCGTATCAGGCATTAATTTCACGGCACCGACCATCAATAACAACCCAACAGCCACGGCAACCAGGCTATGAGCGATGGATTCGATCGACATGGTGCCGAACATATTAAATGCCTGCGCCATAACGACGAGAGCGTTCGCCATGACGAAGATGCCAACGGCGGACAAGGCGCCGTCAGCAGGCATAAGCCGGAAAGCCCCCACCATAATAAGCAAACCACCAGCCATAGCCGCGAGACCACGACCGATAGCGTCCCACTGCATCTCGCCAAAGCTCTTTAAAGCTGAGGCTAGAACAACCATAGAGCCGGCAAATGCATTGAGCGTGAGGCCTAAGAGAAACGCAGTCTTGGTCGGGATAAGGCGCAATGTTCCAGCCATAAGCAGCATTGCACCGGCCATAGTGGCGAGACCTTTACCGATCTCTTCCCATGATAGCTTAGAAACATCACCGATGGCGTGAACAAGGATAGCGATAGCGTTAGCCAGCGGCACCATAGCAAATGCCGTGCCAAGAAGTAACTTAGCAGGCATGAGTTTAGCGCCAATGGCGATGATAAGAAATGCCCCGCCGATAGAGGCGAGGCCCTTACCGATTTCCTCCCACGACATCTTGGACATGAGCTTCATGACACCAGCAAGAATAACTATCGCAGCCGAAATGGCAACGATGGCGCCAGCGATGCCAGCTAGCTTGACGAATCCGCTCCCCTTGGTGAGGAACGTCATACCCGCTAAGGCTAGCATCAACTCCGCCATGAGTGCGCCAACCGCAGCAGTGGCTTGGGCTAGCTTTCCGCCGTCGATTGACGACAGAATAAGAATAGCAGCAGCCAAAGCCAAGATAGCAGCAGCGATTTGCAGCAGTGCACGAGCTTTGAGGGCCTGTTGCATCTTCTCGAATGCACCAGTAAGCTGCTCGACAATACCAGGAGCGTCTTTACCACCCTTCTCGTCTCCATCACCTCCGCCACCGCGGAGCATAGCGAAAAGTCCTTTAAGTCCTTCGCCATTCAAGAACGGAATCTTTTCCTTCAAGGCCATGATAGCCTTCAGTTGAGAAACGATCTTAGCGAAGAGGGCTAAAATACCCACGCCACCGATACCAGCACTGACGTTGAACCAGTCAAGGAACGAGAACGACTTAATCTTGTCAATAAACGACGTGACTAAATCATGAACCTTGATGAGGAACTTGATAAAGCCGGCATCGCTCTTCAACCCCATGAAAGTACCGTCTTGATACTTACCGGAGGTGAGGATGTTGAAAATCTTGATGAGACCGTTTGTTACTTTATGAACGAAGTCTAGGAATTTACCCCAGGCTACGCTGGTGTCATCGACCGATTTACCGATCCACTCGAATACACCAGCTATGAAAGTGCCGGCCTTACCGAAGATGTTCTCAAACAGCTTCCCATTTTGAATGCTCTCGTCCAACTTCACCAGGAAGTCGCCCAGTGAAGCCGTCATCGAGAGTAACCCGCCAGCTGCACCACCCGAAGCGCCGAAAATCTTAGCTATCATAGAGCCGACAGCTTTAATTAACGACCAACCGATGTGTAGTAACGCAAAGAAACCTTTAAATGTCCTGCCGAGATTCACAACAGTTTCGATAGAAGGTGTTAGTTTGTAGGACAGGTCCTCGAAACTTCGTGTAAGCTTCATCACCTGAGCGACAGTCATGGGCGGGAATATCTGAGAGAAAGCACGACCCACTTGCCCTACTATGCTGTACAAGCCGTTGAATACTCGTACCAAAGAATCAATGACGATAGTACGCCCACCTGCATCGCTCCAGCCTTGGAGTAGTTCGTTACGACTTTTGGCTGATTGGTCTACAGCACCAGAAATGACTTTGCTAACCCGAGTCCACAAAACTTTGGCTTCTTCGAAGTCACCGATAATAATACGCCAAGACTGGGCCCAACCCGAACCAATTGATTCGTTAATGGTGCCAATCATCTGGGTGAAAGTCTTAACGTCCTGAGCCGCCCCATTAGCGGTTTGGGCCAGTTTTTGAATCGAGGCGATCTGTTCTTCAGTGTAGCCCTGTTCACGGAGTTGTTCGTCACTCAGATCTCCCGTAAATTTCTCCAAAGTTTTGGTGAGGACTTTACCGGTGAGCCATCCGTCAGCTAAGGTTTCTCGGAATGGTTTATAGTTCTTGGTCCATTCCTCGAACGTCATGTTACCCGCGTTTTTGAGTGTGCCCATAGCCTTTGCCGTGTCAAACAAAGACTTCTGGAATATCTCGCCGCCCATATCTGAGTGCACCACAGAGTTCCAGTCTTCCAAGCCGACTTTATCAGCAGCAATAGCCTGGGATAACTGGTACATAGCGCTGGAAGCTTTTTCTGAGTTTGCACCAGACAAAGCAGCCAAGTTAGCAATACCCTTAATGGCTTTGGCCGAGTCTTCCAAACCAACACCAGCTGCGGTGAATGTACCAATATTCTTGGTCATCTCACCGAAGTTGTAGATGGTCCGGTCAGCGTAGGCGTTTAGGTCATCCAAGGTTTTGTTAACATCTGCGAGAGTGCTGCCTTTAGATTGGGTGTTGGCCAAAATAGTTTGAACCGAGTTAATCTGCAATTCATACTCTTTGAAGCCGTCCATAGCGCCTTGAATGGTGAACGCTTTGGCTACGTTCAGACCACTGTCGGCCAGCTTGGCGCCGATGTTGTGAAGTGCACCAACAGCAATGTTCTCCAACATAGAGAATTTACTTGTAGCGTCTTCGACACC
>ERZ772993.112-NODE-112-length-41571-cov-20.077031_pt1 | contig 41571 bp, 51 predicted proteins | sample MGYA00580670_ERZ772993 | MGnify/ENA primary metagenome ERZ772993 (study PRJEB29015, sample SAMEA2737936) | human oral metagenome | biome: human oral; feature: human-associated habitat; material: dental | place: China | collected 2136 ... | reverse complement strand
CACAGCTGCGATTGGCCACATAGCGTCGTCCGTGCTTCTGAGCACCGGCCCTTCAAAGCACCGGGCCGCTCGTGTCCTTGCCCTGCTCGACGCCGCTGTGTCGGTGCCCGGCGCCTACGTTGGTGCCGTTGTTGGAGAGCCCGCCGGCTACCGCCACGTTGCCAGCGATGGCAGCGTCGCCCGAGCCGGTCATGCTGGCCAGCCAGGTGAGCGGCCCCTGCACCGTCAGCGCTCCGGTGCAGGTGGTATGGGGCGTGGCCAGCGTCACGGAATCGGCCGCGTTGATGGTGGCCGCCTGGCAGTTGACGATGACGCGCCCGGCGGCCGCCACCGTGACGGTCAGCTGCCCCTGGGCGCTGTCGTAGTCGACCGTGCTGCCGTCCGGGTAAGTGATGCGCTCGATGTCCTGACTGGCAGCTGGCGCCGGGTGCGCGTCCTGGTACAGGGCCGGCAGCACGATGGCCTGGGCCAGATCCCCGTAGGGTGCCAGCACCAGCACCTGCTCGCCAGGGCGCGGCGCCGACCAGGTTCGCGTAGCACCCGCGCGCCCGGTAATCCACGGCAGCCAGTCGGTGGTGAGCCCCCCGACATCGACCGTCACCCGCGCAGTCGCCGCATCGAGGGCGCCCACGGTACCGACGCGGATCAGGTTGGCCAGCAGCCGCTCAATCTCAGCCAGGGCGTAGGCGTTCACCAGGGCGCCCCCCTGTCCAAGTGCAGGTAGTCGGCCTCGTGGTCGGCGCCGACTTCGGGCGCAAACGACACGGCCGGATCCGTGGGCGTGGTGCCGTCGTCGGTCCAGTCGGATGCGCCCAGGTGGATCACCTGCTGCCACTCGGTGCGCCAGCATTCGTACTGGTCCAGTTCAGGATCGAACTCGTCAGGCCATGCGCCGATCACCATAGCCGGCCCCACCGGACAGCCCCAGCGCTGCAGGCGCGCCCAGGCCATGAATTCGGCAGCCAGGCGCCGCACTTCCATCTTCGGGTTCCGGCTCCCCCGGCGAAATCCCAGCACGAAGCGCGCCTCAAAGCGCGCGTTGACGGCCAGCTGTCCGGTGCCCGGGTCCAAGTCGTCGGCGCCCTCCATCTCGGTCAGCTCCACCAGGCACGCGGGTACGGGCAGGTTCTTCCTGTCCATCCGGTAGGCTTCGACCGTCAGCAGCTCGGGAAATCGCTGCCGGATGGCTGCAATGATGCCCTCGTGGACGGCCTCAATGGTGGTCACTGTTTGCGCATTCGCCATGTCAGCTCGTGTTCAAAGACCTGCAGAAAGCGCGCGCGGAACTCGGCGCTCTCGATCAGGTCATCCCGGAGGTAGTCGCTGCCAGGGTCGGCGATCTCGACCTTCTGGCTCTTGATGGGCAGGCGCGCCTTGCCCTCACGCTTGAAGACGTGCAGCCTCCCGCCCTTGCCCCGGTGGATGAAGCCGGACTGCACCTGGCGTCCGCCGTAGGCGCGCACACCCTGACGGTTCTGGCGGGCCTGCAGCCGAATGAGGCCCACGGGGTTGAGGCCGTACCAAATCGGCACCTCGGCGCCGCGCGATGTGCGGCGCAGGCGCGCCACCTTCAGGCGCTGGCGGATGATCTTCTGCTGCAGCGCCAGCTCTTTTGAGAGGCCGCGCGTTGAGCGCGTGCGCACCCAGCCGGCCATCTTGGTGAGCGTCGAGCGCATGGCAGCCTGCACCTGCTGCGGCATGGCGCCCAGCTCATCGATGATGCCCTCCAGCCCTTTGGTGTCGATGGTCAGCTCGATCATGCGCGCTGCTCCGCCAGCGCCAGCAGCCCCATGCCGGTGCCGTCAGGCTGGGCGTTGGTCACCACGTCGTAGGCGACACCCTCGATCTCGACGACATCGCCCCGGGTCACGTCGCGCACGTCATCCCAGCGGCATGTCAGGCGTGGGCGGGCGCTGTCCAGCTCGTACTCGCCCAGCTCGGCGTTGAGGTACGGGTCATCGAAGATGCCACGGATGCGGCGCTCGGTGCCTGCCTGCAGGCGCACAGTGGCCCATGTGGCGAACTCGTCCACCTGCAGGAATGCGTCGAGGTCTTCCCAGGCGTGTTGCGGCATCTGCTCGCCCTATTCAGCGGGCCTTGCCGGTCCGTGCCTTGGGCGCGGCAGTCTCCGAGGCGCTTTCCTCCGGTTCGGCATTGCTGGCCGGCTCCGTATCCTGCTTGGAGTTCTCCACGCGCACAGCCTTGCCCTGGGCAATCAGCGCGCGAGCGTCTGAGGCCAGAACCTCCACGGTCTGACCAGGCGGCACGACCAGGCCTTCAATCACGATTGCCGAGGTCACTTCGATGACGACTTGTTCTTCCATGTCATTCTCCTTGTTCAGGGCCGCCCGGCAGTCGTGCCACCGGGCGGCGTCTTGCCTCAGCTCTTGCGGCCCAGGCAGAACGACTCGGTGCGGCGCACCGCAAAGTCCACGTCCTGGAAGACAACGATGCGCAGCCGGCCCGACTTGCTGTTGCTGTACGGATCGACCGTCAGATCCAGGCCGCCCCACATCGCCACCAGCAGGTCGGCGAAGTTGCCCATGATCACATCACCCTTGTTCACCTGGTTGGTGATCTCGGTGCGGTAGCCGTTGACGGTGTTGCCCGACTCCCAGATCGTGCCAGCCACACCCTCGTGCTTGAGCGCGGTCTTTGCGTAGCCCCGGAAGCCGGCCTCCGAGACGTAGGCCATCCCGCTCACGTCGGCGTTGTCGACTGCGATCTGGGTTTCCATCTCCACCAGCTCGGCAAACGTCGGGCGCTCGGCCTTGAACTGCACGGCGTTGATGCCGGTCTGATTCGTGATGCCGCGCGGCTGCTGGTCGCTGCCAGTGCCGTAGTAGCCCGCCTTGTCGATGGTCAGCGCCAGCGCCTTGGCCAGGTCCGCACGCACAAGCGCCTCGATGTCGATGGACGACTGCATCATCAGCTTGCGGGTGATCTCGGAGTACGCTGCCACGGTCTTGGGCGACAGGCTCACCTGGCCCAGCTGCAGCGCCTGCTCGGTGGCGTCCTGGTCCTCGCCCACCCAGTAGCCCTGGGCTGCAGCCACCTGCTTGGGGATGTCCACCGTGCCCACCAGGCCGCCGGCGACCGTGCCCAGCTGCATGATGGTGGCGCGGTTGCGCAGGATGTCGATAAACGACGACGCCAGCAGCGTGTTGGCCACCAGATAGCCGCCCGTGTCACCAGTGGCAACACCCGTCTTGGCGGTGTTGAGGGCGCGCGTCAGCACGTCCGCCGGGATGGCAAAACGCTCGCTGTCGCGGGCGCGTTTCTCGGCGGCAGCGCGTGACGCTTCGAACTCGAACGCCGCCTCTTCCTGGGCGCGGCGGCTGGTGGGCTCGGCCAGCGCACGCACGACCTTCAGAAAGCTGAAGTTGCGCACCTCCTTCTCGGTCAGTCCGATGTCGGCGTGCTTCATCTGCTCGGACAGCGGCACCTGATGGCGGCCGTTGATGTGGTCGAGCAGCTGGCGCTGAAAATCAGCGACCGAGACGCCGTCACGGGCTGCATCACGGGCCAGCTCAGGCGCGTGGTACTGCTCGCCCATGTCCATGATGGCGCGCACGCGCTGGCGCTCGACCTCGGTTGCGCGCGTGCTGGCGTGATCCGCCGTTTTCTCGGGCGCCGGGGCGTTGGTGGTGGCCTTCTGGCCGCCGGTGACTGCTTCAGGCATGTCAGTAGTGTTCCTGGTGTTGGGTTGTTGCTGCGCTTCGGGCGCGCTCGCGGCGCCTGGCGCGGCAGGTGAATCGATGTCCATCGAGCGCCCCACGCCGACAGAGGTGTCGGCAGGCACGGAGACGATGGAGATCTCGAACGGCTCCCACTTGGTGATCGTCCAGGTATCCTCCCCGTCCTTGATCTCGGTACGCTCCGCGTCGATGATGCGATAGCCAACCGAGACGTGGCGGCGGATGCCGTCTGCGATGTCCTGGAAGATTTCCTCGGCTCGCGCGCTCTTGCCAAAGCGCACGACAGCCCGCCCCCGGCGGTCTGCGTCGATGGAAACGGTTTCTACGACCCCGATCTGTTTTTCCCAGTCGTGATCGAGCAAAAGGGCTGCGCCGTCGTTGAGGCGCGTCATCACCACCGCCTCTGGCGCGTGGCTCAGGATCTCGGTGCCGTACCAGCGCTGCACGGGCGCTTCGCTCGAAAACGCCAGCTCCACCGTGCGCGCATCCTGGTTGACCGCGCCCACCTGGGCCGAGCGAAACGCACGCGCTCCGTCGCGTGCCCGGATATCGTCAAGCGTTGCCGGCATCGGCAGCGTCCTCCTGGTTTCCGGCCTGGGGCCGGGATTGCTTGGCCGTCTCGGCCATCACGGCCGCCTGCAGGTTCTTGTCGAACACGGCCGACTTGATGAACTCTTCAGGAATGCCCGCGTCGCGCATCTCCTGGATGTCGCTGGCGATCTCGCGCCATACGTCCGACGGATCACGTCCCTGCTCGCGGATGATCTGCCCTGGGGACATGAGCAGCTGGTTTTTCGCGGCAACGGCTGCCTGGATGTCAGACTGCGGATCGATCCAGGCCCAGCGCCGGGGCTGCCAGGCCACCTGTGCATAGCGCGCCAGCCGCTCGGGCTTCAGCGCCTTTCCCTTGACTCGGATGTGCCCGCCCAGCAGCGCCCTGGGCAGCCACGCATCAAAGACGGGCTGCACGAGGCTTTCGATCAGCCACTCCTGCAGCTCCTTCCACCATTCGCGCTCATCGAGCGTGCCCTGGCGGATACTCGAAAAATTGACCCCTTCCAGGTCATTGGCCAGGTTGTTGTAGAGCACGCCGAACCCGGCCGCAACGCCGCGCAGCATGGCCTTGTTGAAGCTGGCAAACTCGTTGGCCGGAAACTGCGGCGCCCATTCGCGCAGCTCGGCGCCCGCCGGCAGAAACATGAACTCGCCGGGCTGCGTCTCCAGCGGCATGTGCATCGCCGCGTCCTCGTCGTACTCAGGACCGAAGCCATCACGCCATTGGAGTGCGCCCATCTTGGACGCGCCCACGCGCGCATTGACGACGGCCGCATCCTCGAAGCCCGCGAGCTGGCGCATCCGGAAAAGCCCAGTCGCCATCCACGGCAACCCTCGTTTCTGCCCCGTGAACTCGGGCAGGAAGCCGTGGATGATCTCGCTGGCTGGAACGCGCAGGCTGTCACGCCGGCTGTGGCTGTACCCATAGGCGTCCTCGCTCTGGTCATCAGCAAAGTGGTACGCCAGCGGCCGGCCATACTGGTTGAATTCGATGCCGGCGCGAATGAACCGCCCACCAGGCAGGTCGTCCTCGTCGTGCTGCGGGTTGCAGCGCTGCGGGTCGAGCATCTGCAGCGCGATACCGAACGGGCCTGCGTCGGCACCAAAAACCATGCGGAACATGAACTCGCCGTCGACCACAGCTGAGGCCACTGCTGCGGCCTGCAGCGCGCGCCACGACTTCATGCCTGCCACATCGCACGACTCCCGCCGCGCCCAGAGCGCAAACGCATCCTCGATGGCGGCATTGGCATGCGTGTCGAGCCTGCCATCGTCGCCCCGGCTTTGTGCCTGCAGAAGCACCCCGCGAGGGCCGGCCACGTGCGTGCGGGCCAAGCGCACGAAGGCACGCGCATAGTCGTTGTTGCGCGCCTGTTCGCGCGCCCGCGCCACCAGCACGCGCTGGTGTTGGCGGATGATCACGTCAGCCTTGGCTGGCGTCGTGGTCCAGTCGGCGGCCAGCCGGTCAATGCGCGATCCGTCAAAGAATCGAGCCCCCGCTCGTGAAGGCGCGCGACTCTGTGGCCGCTTCCCCGCTTGTGACGGGCTGCGGGCAGCGGCTTGCTCCGCCTCATGGGGCAACGTGCGCCGCCTGAAAAGTCCCATCAGACCCATTACCGGAACGCCACCCGGGCGACGCCAAAGAGCGTGCCGTTGCGCGCGGCCTTCGCGCGCTGAAGCTCCATTCGGTATCGGTCACGCAGCTTCAGCAGGTCGGCAATCGGCGTGCGTCGCAGCTCCCGGTTGTTGATCCGATACTGCTCCTGGTCGAGCGTAGCCCGCTTTTCCAGGACCGCCTCGATGGCGTCGAGCACGCGCTGCACGTGCGAGCGCGCGTCGTGGCCGGCTGCGAGCTGCGCAATGTCCGGTCGCACCGTGACCGTGCCGCTATCGATCTCCTCGATGTCGTCGCCGCGCTGCGCGCGGACGCTGACGGCGTATTCGCCGTGCAGCCACCCCCGGGTGGTCGCGGCAGAGACGTGCAGCAGGTGATTGCGCCCATCAGGCACGGCGTGCAGGTCGATGACCGACGGCCCGCGCAGCACTACCGACAGCTGCCACTCGGGCGCCGGGTACGCGGGCTGCACCACCAGACGCCTGAGCGTCAGTCCAGCCTGGATGCCGTTCGGGAAAAGTTCTGCCATGTCACCAGGAATTGATCCAGCCGCCTCGCCTGCGGGCCGGGGTTGCGCGGGTTCTGCGGGGTGCAGTGTTGGCAGGCGCCGCGTCCTTTTCCACTGGTGGTTTTTCCCGCGCCGGCATCGATGCAGCCGCGCCACGATCCGTCCGATCCGTTTCGGCCGGCGCATCCCCGGTAGGCGCATCCGGCATGCTCTGCGCCTCGGCTGCTGCCTCACGCTCCTGCGCATCGTCTGTCGCGCCCCTGCCATCTCCAGCCCGCGCGCTGCGGCGCACGACTGTCGCCTGCTCGATGTCCTCCTCGGTCAACCCCAGGCGGCGCGCGGCCAGCTTCAGCGACGGATTCGTGATCTTGAGCGCCGCGAGCGCGTAGACTCGGCAGTCCAGCGCCTCGTTGCGCTCGACCGTTTTGTGCCACTCGCGCACGGGAAACCCCTTCACGTAGCGCATCGTGAGCTTTTCGGCCGTGATCTGCCGGAACCACTCAGCTCCTCGTCCCTCGGGCACGTGGCAGTAGCCCGGCCCCGGCGCCTCGATGGCGAGCCGCCGCATCACCACCAGCTTGGCCTCGTCCACGCCCACCGGGAAGAGATCAATGCGCCGCCCGCGCTTGCCGCTACGCTTGCGCGATGGCGACCCGACAATGGGTCGGCCCCAGCCCGCCACCCCCTTGATGCCGAAGATCCTGCGCCCCGCCTTACCCTTGAGCCAGTCATACGCCGACTGGGTGTAGCCTGATGTGCCCCCCGTATCGACACAGGCCGCAGAGATCGGTAGCTGGGCGCCGGACTCGTGTTGCCAGCTGCGCCCCAGCAAGTCGTCCAGGTCATCCCAGACATCACCCTGCAGCGGATCGCCCCACAGCACCTGGTAGTCGACGCTCCAGGACTCCTCGGCCAGACCCCAGGCGACGATCTCCACCTCCAGACGGTCCTGCTGCATGTCAATGCCAGCCGTCAGCACCAGCCCGCCCATGGGTACCGGCGCGGCAAAAGGCTCGATGCGCTTCATCAGCGCCTCGGAATCAGCCTTCTCGCCCGCCTCTTCCCAGGTCTCTGCCAGCGAGACGTTGACGAAGGTCTGCAGGTCGCCTGCCGCCTTCTTGTCCAGATAGCTGCGCACGATGTCCCGTAGCCGCCGAAACGTCGAGTATGTCTCGCTCAGGTGATAGCTCGCATGCCCCCGGAACGGCTTGCCAGCCTGCCACCGGCCAGCCCGGATGGCGGCCTTGCGCATGCCATCGTCCCAGAGGCTGCCGCAGTGCGCGCAGGTGTAGCGCGCCGTCTCCGGAAACTGCTCGGCCTGCTCGTCTCCCTTGCCCTGCCATGTCACGTTGTCCCACCTCAGCACCTGGTATTCGCCACAGTCCGGGCAGGGCACGAAGAAGCGGCGCTGGTCGCCTGCCTCGAATGCCCCCTCGATGTAGCTGCCCCCCTTGAGTGTCGGCGTGCTGATCTCCAGGAGCTTCTTCTGGTCGCCGAACGTGGCGGCTCGCTGCCAGATGAGCGACACCGGATGCCCTTCGGCCGTGACTTCATAGCCGTCGACCTCATCGACCACGATGATCGGGGCCGAGCGCCCCCTCATCGTCTTTGGCGACCCAGACCAGGCGAACATGAGAAAGCCGCCTGGATACGATTTCATGGCGCTGTTGTTGACGCCGTCACGACCTCGCGGCTTGGCCAGGCGCTCCTGCAGCGCGCGGTTGGCGTCCACCATCGGCTGGAACTTCGTGTTGAGCCACATGAGCAGATCCGTCTCGGATGGCTGCATCATCAGCTGCGACGCTGGGCGTACAGCGATGTGATAGCCCTGCCCGCACAGCGCCAGCTGGGTCTTGCCCACCTGCGCCGCCCACATCAGCGTGATGCGCTCGCACTCCGGATTGATCAGCATGTCCAGGGGCTCCCGCTGGTACGGGGCGTTGTCGAATCGGATCATGCCGGGCACCGCGTTGCCACTCGGGATGCGCACGTGCCGCTCGGCCCACTGACTGGGTGTCAGGTCCGGCGGCGGCTGCAGAAAGCTGCGGCAGCGGGCAAAGATCCGCGCCAGCGCCGCGCTGTTGTCAAAGCTCCCCATCATCGCCCTCGATGTCGTCAGACGGCTCGATCAGCGACCGGGTGTCTGCCAGCGACTGCAGCACCTGGTCGATCTCGGCCAGCATCATCCGCTTGATCGCCGACTCGTCCCTGGCGCCGGCCAGCGACGACGCGATGCGCCCGGGAATGTTGCGGATATTGGTCTGCACCTCAGCAAAGAGGCTGCCCAGGTTCTTCTCCAGCTGCGCCACGCCCACCACGTCACCCCGCGCACGGGCCAGCTCAATCTCGGCCATGTCGGCCTGCGCCTTCGTGAGCCTCGCTTTCTGCTCGTGGTAGTCGATGGGCGAGTCGGAGCTGCTGCCTCCCCGCTCCTGCAGGTACCGAACGTACCCCTGCACGGCCGGCACCAGCTCGTAGCGCCCGCGCTCGGCCCTGGGAATCACACCCTCGCGCGTGAGCTGCTGCACGCGCCGCTCGGACAGCATCAGCAAGCTGGCGATGGTGGCAACCGAATGGGTTGCATCACTGGGCATGGCCGCAGGGCGTCATCATGGGCACGCACCAGCGGCTCAGCCGCCCGGCGCCAGGGCGCGGGCAGCCGTTCGCATCCCGGGCATCACCGCGCGCCGTGCGTTTCGGTTCCGTTTCGTTTTGACAGGCGCCCGCTGGGGCTGGCGGGTTCGCGTCAACGCCCTGATTTTGCAGGGACTATCGTCCTCTTGACGGAGGGGCAGTGCCTCGCCAAAACGAAACGAAACGGAATTTTTCGCGCACGCACACGCCAAATTCCGGGGCCGTTTGCGCCCCGCAGCCAGGCCCGGCCAGGAAGTACCTTTGACCCGGGGGTGGCGAGCGGCCCCTGCCGCCCCCCGAGCGACCGATGGCGACGCGATCAGCGCCAGTGCCTGCCGCATGGAGGCAGCCAGGCGCGGGCGGCGCACAGGACGCGGCACCAGCCATCGAGGATGGGCGCTCGTCATTCGCTCTGCTCCCGCCAGCTGCTGCCGGCCATGCTGTCGTCGGCCGCCTGGGCGGCGGATTGTCTCTTGCCCTGCATCGCACGCACGGCGGCAGTCAGCGCCTGGTGACGCTCGGCGCAGGCGTAGTACAGCTGCACCGTTTCGACGTGGTGTTCTATGAGGGATGACAGGCGCCCATCCTGGGCCTCCGGCAGCTGCGGACAGGGGATCATCAGGGTCTCAGGGACGGGTCTTGCGCTGGGGGGCGCGATTCGGCTTACCAGCATTGCCGGCATTCCAGACGCGCAGCCCGTCAGCATCCAGGCGGCAAGCATCGAGATTGGGGCGCGTGCGTACATACTCCTTCACGACTCGGGTAACGACCTGCTGTTTTTGGATGCGGGCCAGCTCCTGCTCCAGGTGCTCGCGCTCGATTGCGGCAGCAGCTGCTGCGGCCTGGCGCTCACGGACGACGGCCTCGGTCATCTCTTTGAGCGCCTGCTGATCCCGCTCAGCCAGGATCTGGGTGTAATGCGCGGTGGCGGCCTGCTTTCCGCTGGCGTAGCCGCGCAGGTAGGCCGCCATCACCACGGCCAGCAGCACCGCGCAGGCCGCGACCAGCGGCCCCTGGCGGCGCGCCAGGATCAGCGTCTGCAGTGCGCTCGCCATCACGCCTCACTGGTCGACAGCGGCACCGCTGCCATCAGTGGCGGCGGCCCAGCGTCGTCGATCGGCACACCCAGGGGCCAGCGGTAGGACGTAACACGCGCGGGGGAAAACGCGCGGATGTTGACCTCATCGGCCTGGTTGCCGCCCAGCACGAGCAGGTTGCCCTGCACGTCATGCCCCACCAGGAAGCCGACGTGACCGCCGCCTCCAGCGCGAGAGAACGTCACCACGCAGCCGTAGATGGGGCGTGCCAGACCGCGCCCCCAGCTCTCCCAGCTGCGCGCGCTCTCGAATCGCGTCGAGGCGATGCCGACCTCCTCAAGCATCGCGCCCACGAACGCCGAGCACCACGGCGTCTCGTCGTCGCGGATGCCCCCCCGGAAAATGGCCCGCCACCAGGCAAGGATCCTCGGCTCGTGACGCGGGCCGCGAATCTCGCGCGTTCCGATGTAGCGGCGCGCCTCAGTGATCCATGTGGGCTCCCTCACGATCCCTCCTGTTCCAGGGCGGGCCAGCGCTCAGCCGCTTCGATCTGAGCCAGTTTCTGCTTCATTTCGGTGTTCTCTGTAATCAGCTGGATCGTTCGTCGGTGCATCTCCGCCGCTTGCGCGTACAGGTCGCGGTTCACGGTCGCCAGGCGCTCGATCTCAGCGCGCAGCAGCGCAATGAACTCTACCTCCCACGCGGCTCTCTGCGCTGCTGCGCCTTCTTCGACCAGTTTCCGGTAGACGAAGCGCACAACAAAGGCCGTGATGACACCACCGGCGCCCGTGGCGCCGACGTACTTCAGCAGCTCTGCGAGCAGGGAGTCATCCATGGGTTCTGTCAGTCAGGCGGAGTTCGTCAGCCGGCAATATCGTGATCGGGCCGTGTGTATTCCACTGGTGGTCATACCCCGGTCATCGCCGGGCGAAACGGGCGGATGGGCGGCTGCTCAATCCTCCTGCGCCATCTCGTTGGCCCGCACCAGGTTGACTACGTGCCGGCGCGAGACGCGCATGATGGACAGCACCATGGGCAATCCCGCGCCCGCCCTCAGCATCTTGACGATGGCCTCGTCCCGGTAGCGCGCAAAGATGCGCCGGCAGTTCGCCGGCTGCAGCACCTCGCCGCCGAACGCGCGCACCAGCGCCATCGCCTTCTCGGCCCCCAGGATGCGAACCAGGCGATGATCGGGCGCGAGCTTCTTGGGCACGTACAGCATCACGCGGCTGGAGCGCTTGCCCGGCGCGCCGCCCATGCAGGTGGGAAGCTGGCCAATCAGGCGCAGCGCGGCATCCCGGCCGATGACCTGGGCGATCTCGCGCACGCTGCGCGGCAGGTCGTCCAGATCGTCGCCGCCCGGGGCGGCGGAATGCTGGTCAGGGCGCACTGTTCAGAACTCCTCGATGTCCCAGCCGGAAAACACTCGGTCGCGCGGGTAGACGGCAATCATGCGGAACGGAAACTGCTCGGCCGTCACCTTCACCTTGACGCGGGCGTCATCGTGAAAGACCCGGCGTGAGCCCTTGACCTCGTGCAGCTCAATCTGCCCGCTTGCGCACATCACAACGAAGTCCGGCGTGTAGTGCGTGCCCTTGGCCAGCCGCAACGTCAGGCCCTCGAATCGATACCAGATGATCTCGCCGGCGATCTTTTGCATCCGCAGATGCTGCTCGTAGGCGCTCTCTGTCTGGTTCATCGTGCCAGTCTTGAGCCGCCCCAGTGCCTGGTTGGCGAAGCTGCGGCGCACGCCGCCCTCCATGTCGCCTCCCTGGCGCCTGGGCGCAGCACCACGGATCGCCCGCGCCGATGCCTGCAGCGCCTTGGCGTCCGGCAGCCGCAGCCCTTTGAGCCTGGCGCTCATCCCAGCATCCTCACCCAGCCCGTGTAGCGCTCGATCATCTCGTCCAGATCCCATGATCCCCACAGCTCATCCGCATCGATGCGGCTGTCAGCAATCGACAGCAGGTAGCCGTGGTCCGGGTTGTCGCGCAGGATGACCGCGCCGTGGCGGCAGTCGTGCTCGGAGACTGTTTCGGCGTCGCGCACGAGCGGACCCGACGCCAGGCGGTACGCTTTTCGGGCAATCGCAGCCGTGTCGTAGGCATCGCCATTACAGACGTGACCCAGTCGGTGGACGATCAGGCGCATGGCATTTCATCGGGACGGGTCTGCCTGGCCACCCTTGCGCATGGCCGCATGCACCAGCTCGGCGTAGCCACAGATGTCGACGATGTTGTCCATGTACGCGGGGTCTCCGTGCAGCATGCGTGCGACCTTGCACTGGATCATGTCCAGGCCCTCACGCTGCGCAGCAGTGAGCCGCGTCCAGCCTGGCGCGACACGCATGGTGTTCTTGAGTCCCTGCGCCGTTCGTGCGACATCGCCAAATTCTCCGTATCTGGCGCCGCGCTCAGCCAACACGGCCGCCACGCCGCTGCCCACCTGGTGGCGCAGGACGATAGGAGGAGGCGTAGGAGTGGCGGGCGCCGGTGCGGTATCTCGGCTGCCCGGCACGGTACTGTGATCACCCATCCAGATGCTGCTCATGTCGTGAGGTTCCTGCCGGTCGGGCGCTGCTCCATCTCGGCCATCAGGCGGCGCACTGTGACGCCCAGCGCGTCCAGCTCGGTCATCTTGCGCACGATCCACGCGCGGCGCTGGCCGTGCAGGCCCAGCAGGCTGCCCCGGTGGCAGTCCGCGCACAGCGCAACCGAGGTATACCACTGGCCCTGACTGATCTCGTGCACCTCGCTCGGCCCCGGTCGATCACAGATGCTGCACGGCAAGCGCGCCACCCGTTCGATGTGGCGGCGCTCTGACACCGTCGGCGCTCGCTTGTTTCGGCTCTGCATCAGGTGCGCGCCCCACGAGTGGCCACAGCAGCCCCCTCGGCGCTCGCAGCGTCGCCAGCTGCTTCTGATGCTTGGCGCGAGCCCCGGGCCTGGGCGATGGCGTCGGCCTGCCTGGCCAGGCGCGCCAGATGGGCTCGACCGATGGCGCGGCCCGTGAGGCCAACAAACTGAGCGCGAATCCTCTCGGCCACCAGCGTTCGCGCCATGCGCAGCGCAAACTGCTGCGCCTCATGGCGCGTGGCGCACTCCACAGCGCTGATCTCGTGATGCTCGTCATCGATCGAGGCGACGATCCACGTGCGCCTCTCGGTTCTCTGGACAGTGATGCCAGTCCGCACCGGAACCGTGACGCTGCCGCCAGCCAGATCCAGGCTGAAGCCTGGGCCGGCGGGCGACGGGCTGCGCTCGCTCAGCATCTGCAGCGCCTGGTGGAATGCGTCGACAGCGCGCGGGTAGGCGATGCGGTTGGCAACGCAGCCCTGCTGTCTGACGATGACCTCAGCCATCAGCGCGCCTCTGTCGACTCGGCGCCGGGCTCACCGGCCTGCGACGGCTCTTCCGGCTCGCTGCCAGCGTCCTCGGCCTCATGCTCTTCCTGGTCGATGACCTGGTCGGCAACCTCCGCGTCATGCTCGGCGCCTTGAGGCTGGCCGGCGGGCTCGCCATCCGACTGGGCCGTGGGCTCCGGGTCACGCGGCTGGTCGACAGTCTCTCCATCCGGGTCAGTGTCGCGCGGCTCATCGGTCAGCCCACTCTCCTGCCCAGCGTCCTGCGCATCCTCTGCGCCCTCCGGCTGCGGGACGGTGGCGGGCACCTCGTCACCCTGCGCATCCTGTCCGGCCTGATCCTGGTCTGCCGTCTCGGCCACATGATCCGAATTGGCCTGCTCTGCGGCCTGCGGCTGCTCCTGCTGCGGTTGCTCCTGGTCCGGCAGGTCCGGGCTCGCCCAGATGACGCTCCCCTGGGCGTCAAGGTACTGAATCTGGATGTCCGGCGGCACCAGGCATTCCATGCCGCTCTCGACACGGATAGCGAGGCTGTTGCCTTCTGACCCGATGATGACGCCGCGCACCGGGTATCCATCTCCATGGAAGACGATATCGCGGCCGATGGCAGCCGGCGTGCCGTGGGCGCGCGCGATCCGCTGCACCGCCTCGACTGCCTCGGGCGAGGGTTTCTGCTCTTCCGGCTCGGCCGGCGTCGCGGGATCCGACAGCGACAGGTCAGCGCTCCAGGCACTGTAGTCGCCGGCAAGCACAGCAGCGCGACGGGCCGCCAGCTCATCCTCGTCGGATGCGGCGTGCTCGCGCTCGGCGCCCGTGGTGGTCTCGGCGGGGCTGGGCTCCGGCGGCACGGCCGTCGTGTCGACCTCGGGCGCGCTGGTGGTGTTGGTGGTGTCGTTCGTGGATTCGCTCATGATTGCTCCAGGTTCAGGTGGTGTACAGGGTGAAATCGGGTGGCAAGTTGCCGACAAGGTCAGCTGCCCAGATGGATCGCCCACATGAAGACGCGGGCGACAGCCCAGATCAGGACGGCCAGAAACGTCATGTAGCCCGCCACAGCCAGCGCGGCCAGCAGCCAGCGGCCGACGCGCACACGAAACGAGGCGCGCGCCACAGGGCGTGGGGGCGGCATGCGGATGGGGTTGCGCACGGGTGTGGCCGGGTAGCCGAAGATGATCCGTGTGGGTCTGGGAGGTTGCATGGATGGTCGTCAGGGTTGATGGTGTGAGGGGTCATTGCATGCCAGCCGAGAGCGCAGCCCACACGAGCAGCGCCAGCAGTAGCAGCAGGAAGAGCCAGGCGAGCAGCCAGAGCCAGCCCTGGTTTTCTCGCCACTCGGCGGCCTCGCGGCGGATGCTGGCCGCGATGCGCCTGCGGATGCGCCGGCGCGCACGACCGAGGCGAGCGCCCTCCGCGCGCCGCGCAGCACCAGCCCAGCCGCCAGTCCGCAGCAGCTCTACACGCCCGCCGCACGGCAGGCATCGCATCGATTGCTCGTGCCTCATCGCGCCGCCCCCCGATGGCTCTCCCAGTCGAAGACCACGCTCTCGGCGCCGTCCTCGCGCAGCCGGTCCAGGACGCGCTCGCCCAGGTAGGCGCTCACCTCGGCCAGCGGCAGGTTGGACAGCAGCAGCGTGGCCCGGCGGTGCTCATATCGTTCGTTGAGCACATCCGAGAGCAGGTGCCGCTCGAACTCACTGCCCGTCTGCACGCCCACCTCGTCCAGGATCAGCAGATCCGGGCGCGTGAGACGGGACACGGCCTGAGATTCGGTCATCTGCGCCGCCGGCCCCCAGGCGTCCTTGACCATGCGCACCGCCCGCAGCACCGTGGTGAAGAGCACTAGCCGGCCCTCGTGCAGCAGGTGCATGCCGATGGCGCACGCCAAGTGAGTTTTTCCGGTGCCAGGATGGCCAACGAAGAGAGCGCCTCGCCCACGACGCGCCGGGGATCCGAAGTCCAGCGCGAACTCCCGGGCAAACGCCAGCGCCGTGCGCTGCGCGCCGGTGACGGCCTCGAAGTCGTCGAAGCTGCGGTCCTGAAAGCGCAGCGGGATGCCCGCGCGGCCCAGGCGGCGCTGCCAGTCCATCAGCCGCGCCTCACGCTGGGCCTGTTCCTGGCGCTCGTTCTCGCGCTGCAGCTGCCCCTCCACGCAGGCCGGGCAATGGGTCCAGACGCGCCCGGCCAGGCAGCGCGACAGGTACGGACCATGGGTGTCGCACATCGCCTCGCGCGTCGGCAGCGCCGCTGCGGCGTGAGGGCCAGCGGCGCCAGCCGCAATGACCTGGCCGGCGGCCGGGGCGATGGGCGAGGCGCCCGAGGTGCGCGACGGCGCGCGGCGGTTCGATGGGTTGCTCACAGCGGCCCTCCAGGTCCGTAGCTGATGGCGGCGAGGTTTTCGGGTGCAGGCACGCGACGCCCTGCGCCAGGCGGCGACTCATGGGCGCGGCGCCACGCTTCGGCGATGAAGCCCTGGTGGCCGCGCTCGACCATGAAGCCGAGCGCCTCGGCCAGGTCTGCGCCAGCCCGCCCGGCCTCGCGCCGGATGCCGGCAAAGGCCGTCTCCGTGACGGGCGCGCCCTTGGCCCTGCGCAGCGCGCAGAAGTCGCGCCACAGGGCGTCGGGCACGTCCGGCGGGCGCGGAATCTGCACCCCGGACCAGTCCTGCGGCCGTGCGGCCCGGCCGCCACGGCGGGATGGGCGCGGCACGGGCTCGCCAGCGCGATCCGCTTCGCCAGGCGGAGCGGTCTCGACGGGCGAAGCAGCCGCGACGGGCAGCGAGACGCAGGCCAACCCCCCGGCGTCTGCGGGCGGCCCCGCCCCCAGCCCGCCATCGGCAGGCAGCGCCACCTCCTCGGCCCACGGATCCCGATCCCGAGCACCAGGCGGGTCGGCATCCCCCCCGGCGAGGGGGGGTAAGGGGGGGAGAGGTTTTTCTCTTTGGTTTTGGTTTTGGTTATTGGTTGGTTGAACTCCGCGCGAACACTCGTTGAACGGGTGTTCAGCATCCGTTGAACGTTCGTTCAGCGTTCGCTCAACGTCCGTTGAACCAGGGGGCAGCGGATGATCAGCGTGGGCCGAGCCCGGCGGCAGCGCCTGTTCCTCCTGCTGCGCCTTCGCCCGTCGGGCCGCGCCAGACGCGATGCCTGCGCGCTGGGCCTTCTCGCGGCGGCTGGTGAACTCGTGCAGGATCTCGTCACAGCGCTTGTTGTGGTGTCCGATCTCGTCCAGGACGAAGAAGTCCTCCAGCACCACCCGCACATCGTCCAGGCAGTCAGACATGCCGATGCGGCGCGCGCACTGCACCGGATCGGCCGGCAGCGAGCGCTCGTGCATGTAGTACAGGTCGAGCAGGCGGCGGTAGGCCAGATCCTGCATCCGCGTCAGGTGCGCGGTGTGCGAGCGGTAGTCGCCGATGTGGAACGGGTAGTAGTTCATCTCACCCCTCGAAGGTCTCGCGGGCAAATACAGGGTGGCGCCAGTCGCGGTTCTTGAGCGCCTGCAGTGTCTCGCGGTCGCAGGCCTCGGCCAGCACGTACTCCCGGCGCACCCGGTCGCGGTCCGGGCTGGCGAACTCGGACAGAACATCGCCGCTGGCCTGCAGTCTCTTCAGCGCCTCGGACACCTGGTGCCTGGGAAGCTTCGAGCGATCGAACAGGCTCAGGCAATGAAACCAGACCGGTCCGCCATCGGGGCTCGTAGCCTGGATGGCCCTGATCTCGTTGCGCACCTGCTCCAGCAGAGCCGGCGTGATCTCGTCGGCAGCGTGCGGCTGCCCGGCAGGCGCCGCATCGGGCGCCGTGGTACGGTCGTTCATCTCAAGCGCCCTCCGGCGACTCGTCGTTATCGACAGCTTCGGCCAGGGCGTAGATCAGTCCGGCCTTCTCTCCGTTCTTGGGCCAGTGGATGGCCATGGCGATGTCACCGCGCAGATGCAGCGCTGCGAGCGCCTGGAGCACTCGCTCCTCGTCCGTGCCCATGTTCCGGGCGAGCGTCTGCGCTTCGAACCAGACGGGCTCGCCGCCCGGACTCATGGCCTGGAAGGATTTGGCCTCGGCCAGCACACGCCCCAGCATCGCGGGCGTGATCGCAGCCTCGCGCTCGGTCATGGCTTCGCTCCTCCGATCCGGAACAGGCCGCTCTCGCGGGCCGCATCCATGATGCTCTGGCCAATGGCCCGGGCCATGCGCACGTCGGTGCCCTCGCCCAGCATCCGCATCTGGGTTGTCTCGTTGCCCTGCAGCACGTGCTCGTCCGGCACGCCCAGCGCCCGGCGCCACTCGGCCACGGTGGGCCAGCGCCAGCCGCCAGCGTAGGCGTAGATCATGTGGTTCTGGCGCGTGGGAACGTGCGGATGCGGCTCATGAAAGCCCGTGACATCCCGGTCATCGCGCAGCGTCACGACACCGCCGCGCCGCTCCAGGGCGTACTCCACCAGGCGGCGGACGTGGGGCTTGAGAACCCCCCGCTCTTCTACCGGCGTGACCGGCAATGTGATGTCGACGACATTGATGTCGCCGACATCACGTGCAGTCCTGCGCGGGCCGGGCGCAGGCGCAAACCGCACCAGCGGCGTGTAGTGTCCCCGGAGGGTGAAGACGGCGTAGCGCCGCTCGCGCAGCACTGGAGCGCCCAGGTTGCGATGCGGGCACAGGTAGGGATGGTCTGACAGCGTGTAATGCCAGCCCAGGCCGTCCTGCAGATGATGGACGGCATCGCTGGGCGTGAAGGCGGCCTCGTACTCGCAGACCACCCAGATGGGCCGGTATGACGACGCTGCCTCACCCCAGATCCGCAGCAGCGTGCTGGCGGGAACGTCGCCCGCCCCATACCGGCCACCGCTCCAGATGCGGGGCAGCGTCATCCAGACCAGGGCGGCCTGGCGCCATTGCGTAGCGTCGGGCGCGACGGCCTCGATGGTGCGGCATTCGCCTCCGGTGAAGTTGGCCTGCCATGTTGCGGCAGCCGGGCGCCAGTTGTCGATGGCGCCAGCCGGCTTCCAACCAGCCTGCACCAGCCCCCTGGTGGCCAGGCCTGCGCCAGCGAAGAGGTCCACGAAGTCAGCGTCGAGCACGGCGACGCCCCCCGCACGCCGTCCGCCACTGTTTGACCTCCTTGGACAGCTCGTCGGTCAGCTTGAGGATGCGATCCATGCGGGCCACCTGAGCATCGTCCCCCTCTGCGCCCGCGAACCAATCGGGGCGCAAGGCCCTCATCTGCCACTCTCGGGTAGGCGGAACATCCGCGCCCCATGCGTATGTAGCCTGCAGGCTTATGTTCAGCATGGCCGCAAGGTCTGCGCGGCTCCCGGCCAACGCGATGGCAGTGGTTGTTTTCATTGAATCAGCTGCAGCTTGAGGTTGGCCGATCTTAAACTGCACCTAAATTTATATCAAGTACAGTTGAATACGTGCCACTGGAAGCCGCGTCAACCTGCCCGACAGCTAAAATGAGCCTCGAACCACAGGTGGGCTGAATGGATTTTCGAGAGAGATTGATGGAGGCGCTGCGGATCGCAGGGAAGACCCGGGCGCAACTGGCTGACGAAATTGGCGTCAGCGTGGCGTCTATCTCCAACTGGACGCTGGGCAAGGCGCGGTCCTTGAAAGGCCAAACGGCCGTCAAGATTGAGGCGGTCACGGGTGTTCGTGCCCGTTGGATCATGACCGGCGAGGGGCCCAAGTTGGTTGGAGACGATCAATCGTCCGAACTGGCGCCCAGCGGAAAGCGCTCCGTCCCGCGCATCCCCGCATCGGCGGCCGGAGAGTGGCCAGAGAACCCAGACCCATATGCCCATGACAATAGGCCCCTTTGGCTGGTTACCGACCTCCCCGTCTCACAATGCGCATTTGCATTGAGCGTCGAAGGGCTGAGCATGACACCGCTCTTTCAGCCAGGTGAGCACATCATTGTCGACCCGCAGGTGCCGCCGGCGCCAGGTAGCTTCGTGGTAGCGGATGTGCAGGGGCATGGCGTGCTTGTTCGCAAGTACCGCCCGCTCAAGGTGGGCGCCAACGGCTTCGAGTCCTTCGAGCTGATCCCCGCCAACGATGATTACCCCGCGATCCACAGCGACGACTCCGCCATCAAGATCCTGGGCACCGTCATCGAGCATCGACGCGTCTTGGCGAATCCCGGCATGAAGGCCGGCGTTGAGCACTGACAAAGAGGCAATCAAGCCAGCTTGCTGTCATGTGAAAGGCAGACCGACGCTCTATTCCAATTCCTGTTATCCTTCGTTGCAGTTGTAACAGCGAATCACGAAAATGAGCGCTTCCTCGCAGATCTCCCCGGTGCCATCCTTCGACGTGGAGCGGCTTCATGAAGCCATCGGCTTCGCCGACAGGCTAACGCAGGAGGCGTGCCAGGAAATTGAGGCGCTAAGCCTTGTGGTAACCGCGCAGATTGACGCCGAGCAGCATCATTCCGCCATCGAGGCGCTGGAGCGGATACGCCGCAAGGCGCAGGAATTGCGCGAACAAGTGCGTGCCGAAGCCACTCATTTTGGTTGCGTATATGTTCGTCATCAAACATTTCCTCGGGGGGGGGGGGGGGTAACGAATATCCTCAGAATCCTGCTCGGTAAAGGGGCTCAACATCCTTCCTGGTGGCCCATTCACCCCTCCCCGAACAGCCAGCCTCTCGTCCGGATCTGATCGACATTCAGCAGCCACACCATAACGATCGCCCAACCTCATCCCTGTTTCGGCGCTCGTCCCCGTTCGGCCCACTGCATGCACCACCCTAGTGCTCACGCTCCCGCTTGGCGGCCGCCAGCGAGGACGCCATCCCTCACGACTGCCGGGCGGCGCCCCCTCACCAGCTCTGATGAGGGCCGAGGGTGCGCCAAAGTTCTCCCCCGCGTTCCGCTAGATTGCATATTTTTTTAATTGTGCTTTAATTCTATGCCACTGCACTTTCAAATGCACTGGCGCCATGCAAACAATCCTCCGAGCCGAAAGCGACCGGCTCTACTACCCCGGCCCCGGCGGCACCGGCTTTGAGTCGCGGGCATACGGCACCGAGCGCGCCGCCATGGACGCGCTGCTGACCATCCTGCAGGTCCACACAGGCAGGCCGCTCGCTCGGCCAACTGTGGGCCTGCACATCTACTCTGCCGATCCGGCCATGAACCTGGGCTGCCACTTCCTGATCCTGGCTGTCACGGACCGGGGCGCTTCGGTCTACGCCGCCAGCCTGTCAGATCTCGCGCGCCACAATCTGATCCCGCCACAGGAGACACCCGCATGCTGAACCGAGTAGACATCATCGGCCATCTGGGCCGGGATCCCGAGACCCGCTACACCGCCGGCGGCGACGCGGTGTGCACGCTGTCGGTGGCGACCACCGAGCGCTGGACCGACCGCGCCACAGGTGAGCGCCAGGAATCCACCGAGTGGCACCGTGTGGCCCTGTTCGGCAAGCTCGCCGAGACCGCCCAGCGCTACCTGCAGCGTGGCGGCCTGGTCTACGTGAGCGGCCGCATCCGCACCCGCCAGTTCACCGACGCCGAGGGGGTTGTCCGGTTCAGCACCAGCGTCCACGCCGATGTGCTGCGCATGCTGGGCGGCCGCCACCACGACGATGCACCAGCCCCGGAGCACGTGCCTGATGGCCAGAGCACGCCCGGACGCCGTGCCCGCAGGGCAGCAACCCAGGCCGCCACCGAGCCCGAGCACCTCCTCGATGACGACCAGGACGACATCCCTTTCTGATCCACCACAGACCGAGCATCATGATTGACACCGAGTTTCTGTCGCCCGAAGAGGTCGCGGAAGTGACCGGCTACAAGAATGCGGCGGCCCAGCGTAACTGGCTGGACATCAATGGCTGGAAGTACGTGCTGACGGGCTCGCAGCGCCCGATCGTGGGGCGGTGGTTCGCCCGCATGCGCCTGGCGGGCGTCCAGCCCACCTGCACAGGTGGAGTGGAGCAGGTCGAGACCTGGAAGCCCGACTTTTCTGCGCTGATGCGCCAGTAACCGACCATGCGCCGCAAAACCGTCAGCCAGGGGTTGCCCCCCAACATGATCCGGCGCGTCCGGAAGCTGAAGTCCGGCAAGACATGGGAGTCCTACTACTACACCGGGCGAAACGCCGACGGCAAGCCGGTGGAGATCCCGCTGGGCAAGGACATCAACGCGGCCAGGCGCAAATGGGCCGAGCTGGAGTGCATGAAGATCCCCGCCGACACGACGCTCATGCGCCTGATCTTCGACCGCTACGAGCTGGAGGTTGTTCCTGGCAAGGCACCAGCAACCCAGAAGGAGAACCTGCGCCAGCTGGGCATCCTGCGCAAGATCTTCGACGGTGCGCCCATCGATGCCATCACGCCCCAGATCGTTGCTCAGTACCGTGACCAGCGCGGGCGCCAGGCAGCCACCGGCGCCAACCGCGAGCTGGCGCTACTCTCCCACGTCTGGAACATGGCCCGGGAATGGGGTTACACGGCCGGCGAGAACCCGGTGCGCGGCGTGCGCCGGAACAAGGAACGCCCTCGGGACTACTACGCGGACGACGCGGTGTGGGATGCGGTCTACGGCCACGCCAGCCCGGAGCTGCGCGACGCCATGGACCTGGCCTATCTGACGGGCCAGCGGCCGGCCGACGTGATGAAGATGCGCTGGGCCGACATCCAGGACGGGGCTCTGGAGGTGCGCCAGAACAAGACTGCCCGGTATCTGCGGATCCTGCTCGATGGCGAGGACGGACGCCGGACCGAGCTGGGGCAGTTGCTGGACCGCATCCGTGGCCGTGAGCGCAAGATCCGGAGCATGTACCTGGTGGCCACACCGGAAGGCGTCCCCCTGAACCGGGGTACGCTGAGGCTTCGGTTCACCCTCGCGCGCCAGAAGGCGGCCGACGCCCTGGCGGAACAGGGCAACGAGGCGCTGGCCCAGCGCGTCCTGGGCTTCCAGTTCCGGGACATCCGCCCCAAAGCGGCCAGCGAGACGGATCTGAACCACGCCTCGAAGCTGCTGGGCCACACGGACCGGCAGATCACGCAGACGGTCTATCGGCGCGTGGGCGAGACGGTCCTGCCAACCCGGTAACGGGATCGCGTCACGCGGCCTGGGCGTCCTCGGCCTGGGCCTCTTCCTTGTGCGCACCAGCCGGCCGCGCCGACATCTCCACGCCCAGCGCCTTCATCACTGCCAGCATGGTACGCAGCGTGGGGTTGCCCTCCTCGCTGAAGGAGCGATAGAGCTGCTCGCGTGACAGCCCAGTCTGGCGCGCCAGCTCGCTCATGCCCTTGGCACGCGCCACCACGCCCACCGCGTGCGCAATGTAGGCCGCGTCCCCGGTCTCGAAGGCATCAGCCATGAAGTAGGCGATCCCCTCGTCCGTCGTCAGGTATTCGGCCGGGTCAAAGGTCGTCAGCTCCTCTTTCATCTCAGAAGTCCTCGTTTTGCACCATCTCGATGGCGCGGCGGATGTCTTTCGCCTGTGACGACTTGTCGCCGCCGCACAGCAGGATGACCAGCACGTTGCCGCGTCGGTGCAGGTACACACGGTAGCCGGGTCCGTAGTGGATCCGCAGCTCAGTCACGCCGCCGCCCACCGACTTGGCGTCGCCTGCCAGCCCGCCAGCCAGGCGAGTCAGCCGGCTGGCGACGGCAGCCACAGCGCGGTCGTCCTTGAGGCTGGCCATCCACTGGCGGAAGGTCTTGGTTTGCTTGAGCGTGATCATGCCGTCATAGTAGTTCATAGACTACAGCCGCACAATGCACGCTGTCACACCCTCCCCTCCTTCGGTCGCCCCTTCTGCCGCTCCTTCTCAGCAGCGGGCGCCCGCTGGCGGCGCCGGCTTCGCTGCCGCCAGGTGTATCATCGGCGGCTGAACCCCCGAGGTGTAAGGGTTGCAAAAGTTGATTTCCGGCGACCCTCCCGAAACCAATCAGTGCAATTTTGCCCAAAATACAGGCAGCAGGTTGCCTATATTTTATGCAGAACTACTTAAAAACAAGGCAAAATCACTCGTTTACGGCCGAATCAAAACCTTTCCAATTGAGGTTTTTGGACCGTAAAAAAATCAAATACTTAGCGTAAAGTTTGCCGACTCGGTTTTGGAAAAGATTTGTTCCAACCCTTTGATTTTCTTGGATAAATCCACTGACTCGAAATCAGGCGTACCGGTAACGGTACCGTGGGTTCGAATCCCACCCTCTCCGCCAGAACATGAAAACGGCCCCTGATGGGGCCGTTCTTGTTTCCACATGCTGCGTATCAGGGCTTCAGCACTTCCACCCCGCCCATGTAGGGCTGCAGCGCCTTCGGAATGCGAACCGAGCCATCAGCCTGCTGGTGGTTTTCCAGCACGGCCACCAGCGTGCGGCCCACAGCCAGGCCGGAGCCGTTCAGCGTGTGCACATGCTCGGGCTTCGCCTTGCCCTTGCCGCCCTTGCCTTCGGCATCGGCCGGCCTAAAGCGTGCCTGCATCCGCCGGGCCTGGAAGGCCTCGGTATTGGAAATGGACGAGATCTCCCGATAGGCCGACTGCCCCGGCAGCCACACCTCCAAGTCATAGGTCTTGGCGGCCGAAAAGCCCATGTCGCCCGTGCACAGGGCCACCACCCGGTACGGCAGCTCCAGCGCCTGCAGGATGGCTTCGGCATGGCCCACCATCGATTCCAGCGTCGCGTAGGAGTCCTCGGGGCGCGTCACCTGCACCATTTCCACCTTGTCGAACTGGTGCTGGCGGATCATCCCGCGCGTGTCACGACCATACGAGCCCGCCTCGGAGCGGAAGCACGGCGTATGCGCCGTCAGCCGCAGCGGCAGCGCCTCGCCCGGCAGAATCTCGCCCGCCACCAGGTTCGTCAGCGACACCTCGCTGGTCGGAATCAGGTACATCGTGGCCGGCACCGCCTGACCCGACGCCTCCTGCCCGGCCTCCGTCCCGGCCGCCGGTCCCTGGTCGCCCAGCTTCTGCACCCGGAACAGGTCTTCCTCGAACTTGGGCAGCTGCCCGGTGCCGAACAGTGCGGAAGCATTCACCAGATACGGCGTGTAGCACTCGGTATAGCCATGCCGCGTGGTGTGCATGTCCAGCATGAACTGGGCCAGTGCCCGGTGCAGGCGCGCCACGCCACCGCGCATCACGGTGAACCGTGCACCCGAGAGCTTGGCCCCAGCGGCCGCGTCCAGCCCCAGCGGCTCGCCCACGTCCAGGTGGTCCTTCACCGCGAAGTCGAAGGTGGCCGGCGTGCCCCAGCGGCGCACCTCCACATTGTCGGCCTCGCTGCGGCCCACCGGCACCGACTCGTGCGGCAGGTTGGGCAGGCTGGCCAGCAGCGCATCCAGCGATGCCTGCACCGACTCCAGCTCGACCGGAATGCCGGCCTGCTCCTGCGTCACGGCGTTGACCTCGGCCAGCAGCGCGCTGGCATCCTCACCCTTGCCCTTGGCCTGGCCAATCTGCTTGGACAGCGCGTTGCGCTGCGCCTGCAGCGCCTCGGCACGCGTCTGCAGCGCCTTGCGACGGGCCTCCAGGGCCTCGTAGCCGGCGCGGTCAAAGACGAACCCGCGGGTCTTGAGACGACTTTCCACTTGTGCGGCGTCTCGGCGCAATGTTTGAATATCGATCATCCCGCCATTCTAGTCGCTTGTCGGCCCATTCAGGCGCTGCCGCTGCCCGTCGGCTGCACCCAACGTATCATCTTCACCAAGGAAAGGCCTGCCGGGCCCAGGCATGCCGGGGTCACGCCCCGGCACGGATGTCCTGCCCCTCCCCCATGCCGGGACATGGAGGGGCCAGGACTGCTCGGCGCCTTTCCGAGGGCTTGTCCGGATCTCCCTGGGGGGATCGGGCATAATGCCCGCAGCGTCACCGGCCAGACCGGCAGGCGCTGGTCTGCGCCCCTGCATCACACGAATGCCCGATCCGGAGGAAACCGTGTCATCGAAACCCCAGTTTCGAGCCCCGAAACGCCGAACCCTGCAAGCAGCGGGTCTCGGCGTCCTGCTGCTGGCAGGCTGCAACGTCATCAAGCCCGCAGCCCTCGATACACACCCGTCCATCCTGTTCGTGCACGACAACGGCGAAAGCGCCGCCAGCTGGCAGACCATGCTGTGGCGCTTCGAGTCCAACGGCTGGCCCACCGCCAAGCTGCACACGCTGAACCTGCCCTACCCCTACGCGCGTGACGACGACACCCAGCCCCAAGCCGGCCGCAGCAGCAGCGCCGACTACATGGCCTACCTGAGAGCCGAAGTCGCCGCCATCAAGGCCCGGGACAAGACCGACAAGGTCATCCTCATCGGCAGCGGCCGCGGCGGCAACGCCATCCGCAACTACATCCAGAACGGCGACGGCCAGGCCAGCGTCAGCTACGCCATCCTGGCCGGCACGCCCGCCCACGGCGTCTGGGCCGTCAAGGGCCTGCGCGAACAGAGCGAGTTCTCGGGCCTGTCCAACTTCCTGAAGGGCCTGAACCGGCCCAAGGACGCCCAGGGCAACGAAGTGCCCACCGGCATCCAGTGGCTCACCCTGCGTTCCGACAACAACGACAAGTACGCCCAGCCCACCGGCGAGTGGATCGGCAACCCACTGCTCAGCACCAACATCCGCCCCGAAAGCCAGGAGCTCAAGGGTGCCCGGAACCAGGTCCTGCCCGGCGCCGACCACCGTGAAGTGGCCCATTCCGCGGCAGCCTTCGGCGTCATGCATCAGTTCATCACCGGCAAGGCGCCCGCCCAGCCCGAGATCGTGGCCGAACGGGAAGTCACGCTGGACGGCATGGTCAGCGGCGTGGAGGGCCAGAACGGCGGCTTTCCCACCAACCTGCCGCTCAAGGGCGCACAGGTTGAGGTCTACACCGTCGATGCCAACACCGGCATCCGCACCAGCCAGACCCCTGTCCACAACCAGCGCACCGGCACCAACGGCCGCTGGGGTGGCTTCCAGGCCAGCGGCAGCCAGACCTACGAATTCGTGATCAGTGCGCCGGGCTACCCCACGCACCACATCTACCGAAGCCCCTTCCCGCGTAGCAGCGACATCGTCAACTTCCGCCTTCAGCGCATCGTGCATGCCGACCCGGACGCCCGCGCCATGGTCATCATGAGCCGGCCGCGCGGCTACTTCGACGTGCGCCGCGACACCATGTCCTTCGGCCGCACCGTCCCGCCCCCGGGCATCCCGCCCCGAGGCGCTGCGGGTGTCTCCACCTCGCGCATGAAGTCGCTCAGCGACACGCCCGAGACCGTTGTCGCCCGCTTCAACAACGAGCGCATCGCTGGCCGCACCTGGCCGCTGGCCGACAAGCACGTCGTCATTCTCGAACTGACCGACTGAACCGTTTCCGACCTGCACGCCCTGGCCGATCCTCATGCCCTGGCAGGGCACGTCGGAAGGCCGAAAGCGGGCGGCCCATGCCCGCCCGGATCACACCTTCGGTCATGGCACCCAGCCCCTCCCTGGGCCCCCTGCGCCAAGACCATTTCCCCAAGGGATAACCCTTCCTTGCGCGCGCCGAGGGAGGCGATGAGTGCTGCAGAGCAATATACTGGAAGCAAAACGACATCCAGGGCTTCCAGACCATGACCACCGCAGCACGCACGGCCACCCCGCTCGACCCCAGCAGCACCCGCCGGGTGGACGACACCCGCATGAAGGCGATACGCCCCCTCATCACCCCGGCCCTGCTGCAGGAATGGCTGCCCGCCCCCGACACCACCACCCAGCTGGTCGAGGACAGCCGTGCGGCCGTCTGCCGCATCCTCTCCGGCCAGGATGATCGCCTGCTGGTCGTCGTCGGCCCCTGCTCCATCCATGACCACGCCCAGGCCATGGACTACGCCCGCCAGCTCAAGGCGCAGGCCGACGCCCTCTCCGACGACCTGCTCATCCTGATGCGCGTCTACTTCGAGAAGCCCCGCACCACCGTCGGCTGGAAGGGCTACATCAACGACCCGCACATGGACGACAGCTACGCCATCAACCAGGGCCTGGAAATGGCCCGCAGGCTGCTGCTGGACGTGCTGCAGCTCGGCATGCCCGTCGCCACCGAATTCCTCGACCTGCTCTCACCCCAGTTCATCAGCGAACTCATCAGCTGGGGCGCCATCGGCGCACGCACCACCGAAAGCCAGAGCCACCGCCAGCTGGCCAGCGGCCTGTCCTGCCCCGTGGGCTTCAAGAATGGCACCGACGGCGGCGTGAAAGTGGCGGCCGACGCCATTCTGGCTGCCCAGGCCTCACACGCCTTCATGGGCATCACCAAGATGGGCCTGGCCGCCATCTTCGAGACCCACGGCAACCCCTACTGCCACATCATCCTGCGCGGCGGCAAGGCCCCCAACTACAGCGCTGCCGACGTGAATGCTGCCTGCCAGCTGCTGGCCAAGAACGGCCTGCGCGAACAGGTGATGATCGACTTCTCGCACGCCAACAGCAGCAAGCAGCACCGCCGCCAGATCGACGTGGCCCAGGACGTGGCCAGCCAGATCGCCAACGGTGACACCCGCATCACCGGCGTGATGATCGAGAGCCACCTGAACGAAGGCCGCCAGGACATTCAGCCTGGTCAGCCGCTGCAATACGGCGTTTCCGTCACCGACGCCTGCCTGAGCATGGAACAGACCATTCCCGTGCTGCAGACGCTGGCACAGGCGGTGCGCAAGCGGCGCCAGACACAGGGACGGTAAAGCGGTTCAGGCCCTTTCAGTCACCTTTCAGTCACGACAGGGCCGCGCAGGGGCAACATGGCCCCTGCAACGTCGAAAAGCACCTGAAACAAGCTGCTCCACTGCTTGCTCTAATTCTCTTCCTGGTTTGGCACCGTATCATGAGGCGACCCAGTGCTTCTTGCCTTGCTTTTTTCACGGCGCCGAGCCTCCGCATCCCACGCCCGCAGCTGCGTCAGCTTCTCGCCGATCTTCAGCTCCAGCCCGCGTGATACAGGCTTGTACCAGCCCGGTTCGCGCATCCCTTCCGGCAGATAGGTTTCACCGGCGGCATAGGCATTGGGCTCGTCATGCGCGTAGCGATAGGCATGGCCGTAACCCAGCTCCTTCATCAGCTTGGTGGGTGCATTGCGCAGGTGGACCGGCACCGGTCGTGACTTGTCCTTCTTCACGAAGGCTGCCGCCTGGTTGTAGGCCATGTAGCCTGCATTGCTCTTGGCGGCCATGGCCAGATAGATCACGGCCTGCCCCAGCGCCAGCTCGCCTTCGGGGCTGCCCAGGCGTTCATAGGTAGCGGCTGCATCGTTGGCCAGCTGCATGGCCCGCGGGTCTGCCAGCCCGATGTCCTCCCACGCCATCCGCACGATGCGTCGCGCCAGGTAGCGAGGATCCGCCCCGCCATCCAGCATCCGGCACAGCCAGTACAGCGCGGCATCCGGGTTGGATCCCCGCACCGACTTGTGCAGTGCCGATATCTGGTCATAGAAGCTGTCGCCGCCCTTGTCGAAGCGCCGCGCATTCAGGGACAGCGCCTGCTCCAGGAAGGCCGGCGTGATCTGCGCCACCCCGGCGGCGCGTGCGGCGGTGGCCGTCTGCTCCAGCAGGTTCAGCATCCGTCGGGCGTCACCGTCAGCATAGCCCACCAGCGTGTCGATGGCCGCCGGCTCGAACGCCAGTCCCGGCAGCGCGCGTGCCCGCGCACGCTCGACCAGCGCCTTCAGCTCCTCGTCGTCCAGCGACTTCAGCACATAGACCTGCGCGCGCGACAGCAACGCGGAATTCACCTCGAAGGACGGATTCTCGGTCGTTGCCCCGATCAGCGTGATCAGTCCCGATTCCGCATAGGGCAGCAAGGCGTCCTGCTGTGCCTTGTTGAAACGGTGGATCTCGTCGATGAACAGGATGGTGTGGCGTCCCGCCTGCAGGTTGCGCTCGGCCTGCTCCATCGCCGAACGGATATCCTTCACCCCCGAAAAGACGGCCGACAGCGCAATGAATTCATGCCCGAAGGCGTTCGCCGTCAGCCGTGCCAGCGTGGTCTTGCCCACACCCGGCGGCCCCCAGAGGATCATCGAATGCGGCTGCCCCGACTCGAACGCCAGCCGCAGCGGCCGATCCGGCCCCAGCAGGTGCTTCTGCCCGATCACCTCGTCCAGCGTCGCGGGTCTCAGCAGCTCCGCCAGTGGCACGCCACTGCTGCTTCCGGCTTCTGCCCCTCGTGTCCGCATGGCGGCCTGAGCCCCAGCCGGTAGCTGTGCCTGCTGCGGTCCCTGTTCTGATGCCTGTTCCGGCACCGCCTCGGGCAGATCGTCGAACAGATCACCATCCATCACGCTTGCTCCCTGATGCGCCACTCACTCCAGCACATCCACCCCGGCCGGCACCTTGAACTGGAAGCGCTCGGCCGGAATCCGCTCATTCGTGGCCAGCTTGCCGAATTCGAAGCGATTGATCTGCCCGAACGCATCCACCACCTCCATCACCACCGGCAGCCCGTCCCGCATCCCGATCCGGATCCGGTCAAAACCGCTATCGGCCGAGCGGGGCACCGCTTCCACCCAGGCAACCCCGTTGTACTGCCCCACCTCCGACAGCTTGAATGCCTCGTCCAGATCGCCCACGCCGAACAGCACCGCCGCCGGTGTCGCCTGGATCGCTTCGCTGGCCTCGCGAACCGTCACCTGCCGAAGTCCTTCATCGTAGAAATACAGCTTCTTCCCGTCCGTCACGATCAGCTGCGGATCAGGCTTGTCGATTTCCCAGCGGAAATTGCCCGGCCGCGCGAACGCGAAACTGCCGCTGGAGCGCGCCGAACCGCCGCGCCCGCCGCCTGCCAGCTGCGTCTGCACGAACGTGCCCGTCGCGGCCGGCGTGCGGGTGGCGAAGCGCCGCAGCTGGGCGATCCCCTGCCCCTGGGCTGCCGTCTTCCTGGAAGCCGAGGCCTTCCCGGCCTCCGCGGTTCCATCAGCCGCCTGCACCTCCATCACCTTTCCGGATGGCAGCACCTGCGTCTGCGCCTGAACGCTCCCGACGCCCAGTCCGCCCGCCACCATCAGCGACAGTACAAGCTCTGTCCGTTGCCTTGCGGCAACACGGCGCGCGTGCCCCTGAAATGATCGGAAAACACCGGAAACATCGGAAACAATGACAGGAAAACGAGTGATGTCAGGCATGGATCCAGGTCAAAAGTAAGCGAATGGCCTAGCTTAACAGACAGTCCTTGACCCCCATCAAGCCAACAAACCCGACCATCCCCCTAGGCCTCTGATCCTCCCTGATAATGTGCAAAACTGTGTCAATCACCGGACAGGGAGCCTCATGCATACAGCAACGGCAGACATCATCGTCCTCGGGGGTGGCGGTGCCGGACTGCGCGCCGCCATCGCGGCCGCCGAACTCAATCCCGGACTGGAGATCGCGCTGGTCTCCAAGGTTGTTCCCATGCGTTCGCACACCGTCGTGGCCGAAGGCGGCTCGGCAGGTGTCATTCGCCCCGACGACAGCCTGGACAACCACTTCGACGACACCGTCTCCGGTGGTGACTGGCTCTGTGAACAGGACGTGGTCGAATATTTCGTCGAGCACTGTACTGAGGAGATGATCCAGCTGGAGCAGTGGGGCTGCCCCTGGAGCCGCAAGGATGACGGACACATCAACGTCCGCTACTTCGGCGGCATGAAGGTACCCCGCACCTGGTTCGCGGCCGACCGAAGCGGCTTCCACATCCTGCACACCCTCTTCCAGACCTCGCTCAAGTACCCGCAGATCCGGCGCTACGACGAGTTCTTCTGTACCGACCTGCTGGTCGAGGACGGCCGCGTGCGTGGCGTGCTGGCCGTCGAGATCGCCAGCGGCGAGCGTCTGGCGCTCTTTGCCAATGCCGTGGTCATGGCCACGGGCGGCGCAGGCCGCGTGTTCCGGCAGAACACCAACGCCGGCACCCTCACCGGCGACGGCATGGGCATGGCCTACCGGGCCGGCGTGCCGCTGCGCGACATGGAGTTCGTGCAGTACCACCCCACCTGCCTGCCGGGCTCCGGCATTCTCATGACCGAAGGCTGCCGCGGCGAAGGCGGCATCCTGGTCAACCGCGACGGCTACCGCTACCTGCAGGACTACGGCCTGGGCCCGCTGGATCCCTGGCCGCGTCCGAAGGCCATGGAGCTGGGCCCGCGTGACCGGCTCTCGCAGGCCTTCTGGCATGAGCGCCAGAAAGGTCGCACCGTCGACACCCCCCACGGCCCGGCCGTCCACCTGGACCTGCGCCATCTGGGCGAGAAGAAGATCCACGAGCGCCTGCCGCTCATTGCCGAAGCCGCCGAGACCTTTGCGGGTGTCGACCCGGTGAAGGATCCCATCCCCGTCTGCCCGGCCGTGCACTACACCATGGGCGGCATCCTCACCGACGGCCGCTGCCAGACCCCCATCCAGGGGCTCTTCGCCGCCGGCGAGTGCTCCAGCGTCGGCATCCACGGCGCCAACCGCCTGGGTTCCAACTCGCTGGCCGAGCTGCTGGTCTTCGGCCGCCTGGCCGGTGAAGGCGCGGCCAACGTGGCTGCCGAGCGTGGCCGTGGCCAGGCCGATACCGCCATGCTGAAGCAGGCCGAAGACGCCGAACGGCGCATCCTGGCCTGGCTGGATCCGGCCCGCAATGCCGGCCCCGGTGCCGAGCGTCCCGCCACCATCCGCGACGAGATGCGGGTGGCCATGGAAGACGGTGTGGGCATCTACCGCGACGAGAAAGGCATGCAGGCCACCTGCGACAAGCTGGCCGAACTGCGTGAACGCTATCACCGCGTGCGCATCGACGACCACAGCCTGGCCTTCAACACCGACTGGCTCACCACCCTGGAGCTGGGCTACTCGCTGGAAGTGGCGCAGGCCATGGCGCATTCGGCCCTGCAGCGCAAGGAATCCCGGGGCGCCCACCAGCGACTGGACGGCTACACGGAGCGTGACGACGCCCAGTTCATGAAGCACTCGCTGGCCCACTACACCGGCGACGGCGCCCCCGACATCACCCTGCAGCCCGTGGTGATCACCAAGTCCCAACCCCGTGCCCGCGTCTATGGCGGTGCCGGCAAGAAAGCGGAGATGTCCTGACCATGACGACAGCCACCGTGACAGCAATGGAAACCCTGCAGGAAACCGTCCTGCGTCGGGTGCGGCACGACGAGACCGAGGCTGGCGGACACCACCGGCCCGCCACGACCAGCGCCGCAACCCCTGCATCGGCCGGCAGCACACCCCAGGCCTCGACGGGCCAGGCCGCTGCAGCCACGCATGCTCAGGGCGCGGAGACGCACACCATCACCATCGAGTGCATGCGCTACAACCCCGACACCGACAGCGCTCCGCATTATCAGTCGTATGAAGTCCCCTTCACGCACGACATGTCGGTGCTCGACGGCCTGCAATACATCAAGGACCATCTGGATGGCAGCCTCACCTACCGGTGGTCGTGCCGCATGGCGGTCTGCGGCAGCTGCGGCATGATGGCCAACGACATGCCCGTGCTCAGCTGCCAGGCCTTCCTGCGTGACTACTACCCCGGCACCCTGCGCATCGCGCCCCTGTCGCACTTCCCCATCGTGCGCGACCTGGCCGTGGACCAGAGCGACTTCCTGGCCAAGCTCGAGCGCGTCAAGCCCTACATCATCACCGAAGAGCCCAGGACGCCGGCGGACGGTCCCAATCTGCAGACGCCTGCGCAGATGGACCAGTACTACCAGTTCTCGCAGTGCATCAACTGCATGCTGTGTTATGCCGCCTGTCCGCAGTACGGGCTCAATCCCGAGTTCACCGGTCCTGCTGCGCTGGCGCTTCTGCAGCGCTACAACGCCGATTCCCGGGATGAGGGCAAGGCCGAGCGCATGCAGGTCATCAACGCCGAAAGCGGCGTCTGGGGCTGCACGCTGGTGGGCGAATGCTCGGTCGTCTGTCCCAAGGGCGTCGACCCCGCCCGCGCCATCAACCTCAACAAGGTCAACTCCACCCAGGACTATTTCTTCCGCTTCCTGATGCCCCGCGCCAAGAAGAAGGCGACGAACAAGGCCCCGCAGTAACGGCGGGGGCGGCCCTGTCCGCCCCCCGGGAAGCAACCGACAGAAACCGCATTGGAGTCCGAAGACCATGAATCAACCCCGACGCAGAGTCGCCCCCCTACGGCAGGTCAAGACCTACCACCGTCCCATGGCCGGCTGGTACATGCACGGCCGCAACGCCTACAAGCGCTACATGGTGCGTGAGCTCACCTCGGTAGCCGTGGCCTACTACGCCCTGCTGGTGCTGTATGGCCTCTTCCAGCTGCACGCCGGCCCCGAAGCCTTTGACGGCTTCATCGCCAGCCTGCGATCGCCGCTGTGGATGATCATCAATCTGGCCACCCTGGCGCTGGTCACCTACCACGCCATCACCTGGTTCCTGGTCATGCCCAAGACGGCCCCGCTGCTCTTCATCAAGCGCCGGCCCGTGCCCGACAGGCTGATCGTCAATGGCGCGCTGGTCGGCTTTGCCGGTGCCAGCATCGTCCTGCTCGCGCTCTTCCTGCTGACGGCGCCCTGATCACGCCACGCGCGGAAAGACCCTTCACAAGCCCAAGACAACAGACAGGCAGTTGACCATGACCCCATCCCATACCGTCGACGAAGCCCCGCTCAAGCGCACCCACGAACCCATCGTCTGGTCCCTGTTCGGTGCCGGTGGCGTGCTTTCGGCCATGTTCGGCCCCATGCTCATCCTCGTCACCACCATCCTGGTGCCGCTGGGCATCCTGCTGCCCACTGGAACACTCAGCTACACCCGCGTGCTGGCCTTTGCCCAGTGGTGGCCCGGCAAGATCGCCATCCTGGCCGTCGTGGCGCTCTTCCTCTACCACGCCATGCACCGTCTGTACCACTCGCTGCACGACCTAGGCTTTCACACGGGCACGGGCGCCCAGATCGTCTGCTACGGCTTTGCCACCGTCATGTCCGGCGTCTGCGCCGTGCTGCTGCTGACGTTCTGAGGTTTTTATCGTACGCGAGATCGAGGTGCGCCCGTAGACACGTAGACGCCCCCGTCAAGAGGACAACCCAAAAGTAGAGACTCCGGCTGGGAAAGTCCTGAACATGTAGACCGCAGGCGGTACATTGCCCAGGGATTCATGGGGACGCTGTTCGTTGTAGTCAGTCAGCCAGGCATCGGCCTGCGCCTGAACCTGATCGACCGAATCGAACAGACACGCATCGAGCACCTCGGTGCGAAAGCTTCGGTTGAAGCGTTCGATGAAGGCGTTCTGGTTGGGCTTGCCGGGCTGGATGAACATCAGCCGGATGCCCTGATCCCGGGCCCAGTCCACGAAGGTATGCGAGGTCATCTCTGGACCGTTGTCCAGCCTGATGGCCTCGGGCTTGCCGTAGACTTCCACGAGTTCCTGCATGACCCGTACCAGCCGCAGGGACGAGATGGAGCTGCCACATTCGATGCGCAGCCCCTCCCGGTTGCCTTCATCAATGACATTGAGCGTGCGAAATGGCCGACCGTCGTAGAGCGTATCGCGCATGAAATCCAGCGACCAGACCTTGTTGAGCGCCTGCATGGTCTGCAGGGGCTGGGGATCGCGCGTCAGCACCCGTTTACGGGCTCTGCGAGGCAGGTTCAGTTTCATGCTGCAGTACACGCGATGAACGCGCTTGTGGTTCCAGCCATGGCCCTGGGAACGCAGCCAGTGAAAGCACTTCCAGAATCCCCAACGGCCATGGCGGCTGACCACGCCATTGAGTGCCTCGATGATCGGAGCGTCCTTGACGGACGCCTCTTCTGCTTGGGGCTTGTACAGAGCCGACCGCGATACCCCCACGATTCGGCAGGCTCGGCGTCGGGAGAGGTGGCGTTCATCCTCCAGCACCTGCACGACGCCCAGCCTGGCAGCCGGCTCTACCACTTTCGGGACAGCACGTCCTTGATGGCAGCGTTTTCCAGTGCCAGGTCCGCATACATGCGCTTGAGCCGGGCATTCTCGGCCTCCAGCTCCTTGACCCGCTTCAGCTCGGACACTGTCATACCGGCGTACTTGCGCTTCCATTGGTAGAAGGTGGCGACGCTGATGCCCCGCTTGTGACACTCCTCTGCTACCGGGACACCGGATTCAGCCTCCTGCAAGGTTTCCAGGATCTGGCTTTCCGTGAACTTCGACTTCTTCATGGGTTCTCACCTCAGGTTGGTCGAAGTCTATGGTTTCGAGTGGTCCTCTGTCAGGGGGAGTCTACGGGAAGCGCTGCGTCCACGGATCAATCAGGATGCTGTCGATGCATCATCGTCATTCTCGATACCTGCATATTCCATCCGGCAAGCCTCCGCAATAATCAAGTCGTACAGCTGGTCAACGAACTCACCGCTCAGCCCCAATGACTCACCCCGCTGGCGACAGCGGGCCTTGACGGCCTCCACACGTCCGGGTTGCATCACCGGAATTGCACCGGCCTTCTTTCTCTCCGTCACCTCAAGCACTAGCCGGAAGCGCGCACCAAGTCGTTCTATGATTTCGTCATCAAGCCGGTCGATCCGTTGCCTGATATCACTCAGATCCCCTGAAGGCATCCTGTCCTCCAAATCATTCACCAACCCGCGAAACCTCTCTCTCTGGACTGCGATCCTGTCCCAGAAGACCGAAGATCCTACGACTGAGCTGCACGAGCTCGGGCCGAGGCCCCACGATCCTGATGGCCGTTTGCGCCATCCCTTCACGGAACGCCTTGGCATCACCCGCCTCACAGATGGCGTCCAGATGGTTCAAGGTACCGATCAGCAGTCTGCGCATCTCACCCGCATATGGATTCTCCCGCTGGATTTCCCAATAGACATCCGGATGGTTGCACGTCATGCGGGCAGCCAGCGAAAGCATCACTCGGAACGGTGGAGGAGCCAGCGCTAGCAGCGTGTCGATGTCCTGAAACTCATCGCCCAGCACACGGCCAAAGGCAATGATGCCAGCATGGACAAGCGTCTGAAGCGCTGCCATGGAGCGATCGTGCATCTCCGGCTCCGTTTCGACCACATGTACCCCGGATCCGCGCAGCAAGTCAACAAATGCCCGGGTTGCGTCCCCAGCTACCACACCCGGATAGCGTACAACAGCCACCGGTCTTCCGACCGGATCAAGATCCCCCGAAAACATGGGATTGATTCCTACGATTTCCCGGCTGCGCAGCCGGTCCCGAGAAGATGCCAGTACCCGAGCAAAGGGCGATTTGATCGACAGCGTATCGACCAGCACGCAATCGGGTGAAGTGTATGCCAGCAATCCGTCCATTGCCCTGGACAGAACCTCGTTGGACAGGGCACACAGAACCACTCGGGCCTGCCCCAGTGCATGAATCACGCTTGCGTTCGGCTGAAGGATGTCCCCCGCAATCAGACTGCTGTCATCCACGACCTTCATGTCGACCCCCACCACCTCACGCGATCCGTCCGAAGCCAGCAAACGCATCAGCATGCCGCCAATGCTGCCAGCCGCCCCAATCACCAGATACTCACCCATCACACCATGGCTCATGCGGGCTCTCCCACATGCTTGAGGGTCTCCATGGCCTCAATCAGGTTACGTGCCTTGACCATCGTCTCGATGAACTCCTCCTGCGGATCCGACAACGCCGTCAACGCACCGCCCACACCGAACCGGGCCTTGCCTGGCTGCACAACCAGGGAGCGGATCACGATGCTCAGATCGCAGGCTCCAGACAATCCAAACCAGCCAAATACGCCGGAATAAATGCCGCGCGGCCCCCCTTCCAGACGATCGATGATCTCCATGGTGCGGATCTTCGGCGCCCCGGTCATCGAGCCTCCCGGAAACGCGGCCCGGACACACTCCATCGTCGAGACATCGGCTTTCAGTGTACCCGCAATGGTGGACACCAGCTGATGGACGTGCGAGTACGTCTCAATGGCAAACAGCCTGGGCACATGAACCGAGGTCAGCTCGCACACACGCCCGATATCATTACGGAGCAGATCGACGATCATCAGGTTCTCGGCACGGTCCTTCTCGCTGTTGAGCAGATCCTCGATCTGCATGCGATCTTCTTCCGGGGCTAGCCCCCGAGGACGCGTTCCCTTGATGGGCTTGGCCTCGACGCGGCGATTCCGGTCCACACTCAGAAAACGCTCGGGAGAAGCACTCAGCAGAAAGAGATCACCCGCACGGAAGAAACCCGCATGCGGAGCAGGAGAACGCTCCCGCAACACCCGATAGAGTGCAATCGGATCAAAATCCGGCACAAAATCGATCATGTTGGTCAGGCAGACCTCATAAGTCTCTCCATCAACGATATCCTGCAGGGCCCGACGAATCCGAAATATGTACTCATCGCGCGAATGCCGCATGCGCGCATGCCTGGTAATCCATCGCTCGACATCGGCAATCGACATCCTGGCAGGTTCGGACACCTGCTGCGTCTCTGGCTCGCCCAGATTCAGCAGGACATCGCTGGTTGCATCCAGCCAGGCCGTAGCCGCCGATCCATCATCCCCTTCGCGTGCCAGAAAGAGCAGATAGGTGCATTCATCCTGATGATCGATCACCAGCAGGCGGCTGGAGAACATCTGAACAGCAGCGGGCTCGTCGCTCGCAAACGATGTCGTCCCGACAGCCTGTGCCTTCAGCTCATAGCCCAGATAGCCCACATAGCCGCCGTTGAAGTCAAAAGGCAAAGCTTTCGAACTGCGAACGCTTCGCGACGCCAGCCGCTCACCCATGAAGTGAAAGAAGTCTGGAGCGGAAACGGACTGCACACCAGATTCGTCTTCAACATGAGCAATCTTGCGCTCAAGGTTGTATCGGATGACCTCGGACCCCGGTGCCGATGCGTCGCCGACGAACGAAAACCGGGAGAAGCCATCCCGCACCACACTGCTTTCCAGCAGAAAGCCATTTCTGCTGGAACCGAACAGCGTCTCATACACCTGCAACGGATCCGGACAGATATCCAGTCTGCGGTGCACTTCGAAATACCGATAGTTGGAAGCCGTTACATCAGTCATGCGGTTGCTGTCGGTACTCATCATCAGAACTCCTTGCCGACACGATGAACCATCGCAATGTCACGAAAGTTCCTGAACATCAACAGTCCGTCCTGGGTACTGATCGACTCGGGATGAAACTGCACACCATAGAGCGGAAGAGACTCATGCCGAATCCCGTGAATCATGCCGTTTGCGTCCCAAGCCGTAAGCACAAAGGGGGCCCTGACTTCCTTCACCACCAGCGAGTGATACCTAACCACAGACAGCTCCTCGGGCAGACCCTTGAACACGCCCTTTCCATCATGATGAATCACGCTGATCCTGCCATGCACCGGCTCATCGGCATGAACTACATCCATGCCATACATGTTAGCCATGCATTGATGGCCGAGGCACACTCCAAACACCGGCCCCCTGGCCCGTCGGATGACCTCGTTGCTGATGCCGACATCGGCAGGAGTGCCCGGATTCCCAGGCCCCGGGGAGATGATGAAGCAGTCGTACCTATCCAGATCGATGCTTTCGATCGGAGTGGTATTGACCATGACATCTGGCTCTTCACCACAGACCTCACCCATGTACTGGACGATGTTGTAGGTAAAGGAATCGAAATTATCAACAATCAACACCTTGCAATTCATGAGACTACCTTGCCCCCGAAACCAAAATACACAAAACAGACCATTCACCAATGACGAGACGGATACCCAAACTCAGAGAGCATTCAAACACTTCCATCCCTATCTGCACATTGAAGAAGAGCCTCAGACATGTGAGCCGCGATGCGTTCAACATTGGGCGGCAACATGATCGAGTAGTGACTTCCGCCTATGACCTCGATATCCGGACGAGAACCCTCAAAATCATCCCACGTATCCAGAAGCCGGGTCCCATCCTCCTCGAAATCACTTGCTGCGTATAAGTGAGTGTTTTCTGGAATATATTTGGTCTCATGAAAATTCCACGCGCCGCCAAGCACTTCCTGGATCAGTACCCTGTGTCTGATTTCCTCCACGTCGTAGCCATCGGGAATCAATGATCTTTTTACGCACTCATCCAGCAAGGCATCAAAATTCGTGATTGACTCAAGAAAATCCATCTCCGCCTTACTCAAATCAGGGTGCAAATACCTCATGAACGAGAGAAGAATACCGTTTCTTCCAATCCTCATTTCATCCCCAAACTTCCTCTTGACACCCGAATCAATCAAACCAACGAAGTCAACAACCCCACCTCTTTCATTAATTATTCTTGCCATTTCCATTGCTATGCCACCCGCAGCGCACCATCCAGCCAATCGATACGGCCCTCTGTCCTGAACAGACCTGATCAGCTCAACGTAATACGCAGAAAGCGACTCTATGGAAGAGAGCACAGCATCACTCTCATTAAAAGCCAGCGCATTGATTCCGTACACCGCACCAGGAAACTCCAGCATGTTCACCAATGGCACATAAGAAAGGACATCACCGGACAACTCATGAATAATAAAAAGTGGAACCCCATTTCCATTCTTCAGACAAACAATCCTGTCTGTTGAAACATTTTTTCCAACACCACCTTCAATGCTGGACGCCATTTTCTCGACAGTCATGCCCGTCAGCATATCAGACAACGTCATCTCCATGCCCGACTTCTTCATTCTCACCATCAGCTGAACAAGAAGCAACGAGTTACCACCAATATCAAAAAAACTATCATGACGACCAACGCGCGCAACTCCAAGAACACTCTTCCAGATCTCAGCAATCGAGTTTTCCGTGACGGTCAGAGGCGCCTCTCCCGCGCGAACATCCATTGAACCACCGAGAGGCCGTGGCAAAGCGTTTCTATCCACTTTCCCATTCGGTGTTAATGGAATTTCCTCCAGTTTCAAGAAAGCACTCGGCACCATGTATGCGGGAAGCTCCATCGCAAGATATGCTCGTAGTTTCGCTGCGTCAGGCACATTCTCTTCTTCTGTATCTTTCCTAGTAGTCCAATACGCCACAAGGCGTTTGTCTCCAGGCCGATCTTCGCGCGCCAGCACCACCACTTCTTGCACTTCGGGCAGCTCCATAAGCCGTGCCTCAATCTCGCCAAGCTCTATCCTCAAACCCCGGATCTTGACCTGGAAGTCGTTGCGGCCCAGATACTCGATGGTACCGTCTTCCCGCCAGCGCCCCAGATCTCCTGTCTTGTACATTCGCGCACCATACGCCCCTCGGAACGGATCCTTCACAAATCGCTCCGCTGTCAACTCCGACCGATTCAGGTAGCCACGAACCACCCCGTCTCCACCGATATATATCTCACCAGGTACGCCCATAGGCACAGGAGCGCTTTCTGCATCCAGGATATATATCCATGTATTAGAAATAGGCCTACCTATGGGGACCACAGACGTTTCTATTTCTTCTCCTTTTATCATGCAAGCAACGGTTGAGTATATGGTTGTCTCCGTGGGACCATACATATTCCACAATGCGTCTACGCTCCCGCTCAGGCGCTTTGCCAGTCCTGTATCCAGTGCTTCACCACCACTCAGCGCCCTGAGTCCAGCCTTTCCTGTCCATCCGCTTTCCAGCAGCATCCGCCAAGTTACAGGTGTCGCCTGCATGATCGTGATGCTCTGACTGGCTAGATCCCTACTCAATCTTTCAGGGTCCAACGCACTTTCTCTGGCACTCAGGACAATAGCTGCCCCTGACGCAAGTGGCATGTATAGCTCCAGCCCCGCGATATCAAAGGAGATCGTGGTCAAACCGAGCATTCGGTCTGTGGGCTGACAGTTCAGACGGTTCTTCATGTCCATCGTGAAGTTGACCAGACCCTGATGCCCAACCATCACCCCCTTCGGATTGCCCGTCGAGCCCGACGTGTAGATCACATACGCCAGATTCCTTGATGTCTGCCCCGTTTCCCCCTTGCTTATGTTGCCGACGGGCTGTCCCGCATACGTCTCATTGTCATCGAGCAGCACAACCGTCTCGGTCGCCTGCACCGAGGCCGGCAGCCGCGCAAGCAGCCCCTTCTGCGTCAGGAGCACCCGCGCCTGCGAGTCCTCGAGCATGTACTCGATCCGCTCGGCCGGATACTCCGGATCCACCGGCACGTACGCCGCGCCCGCCTTCAGGATCCCCAGCAAGCCCACCACCATCTCCAGGCTTCGCTCCACGCTGATCGCTACCAGCGCATCGGGCCTGACCACGGGGCGGCCCTCGTCTGTCAACGACCGCAGCCGGTGGGCCAGCTGGTTGGCCTTTGCGTTGAGCT